>Ga0213828_1000056_pt1 | contig 180605 bp, 197 predicted proteins | sample MC6MC0897MG_FD_180664 | JGI IMG/M metagenome (GOLD analysis project Ga0213828, IMG submission 180664) | Enriched soil aggregate microbial communities from Iowa State University, Ames, United States - MC6-MC0897-MG | ecosystem: Environmental > Terrestrial > Soil > Unclassified | place: USA...
AATTTGCTAATAAATAAAGTTTTATTAGTATTGCATATATATAAATATGCTGTCTAACCAAAAAAGAAAAAAAATCTGTTGGTTAGATTACCACCACCAATCTAATCAATGATGATATATAACTCAATTCTTCTTTCTTCGTTTAGGTTTTTCTGTTGAAAGTTCTTTAATTTGAGTTTTACTGTACAGATACTTACCCCCTACAAATCTGTACATAAGTGTACCATTATGAGTATAATTGTGAGCAGTTTGAGGAGATATTTTTAATTTTTTTTCTACTTGTTTTCTCGTAAGTGACATATCATCTTCTTCATCGTCGATTTTTAATTGATATGTTTGTATGTTATTTTCAAACTCTTTTTTAACCATGTCGGTTATTAGAGGTTGTAATGCCTTTAGAAGGACTTTAAGGATTGTATCATCTGCAAGCATTTTAGTTAGTATTTTAGCTCAAAATGATTGTCGAACACCAACGGAGGTGCAAGTAGTATAAAATTACTACTATAAAGTAAGAAAAGCAAATAGTTTATCAAAAAAAATAGAAATATTCTAATTTGTATAAAACTACTTACAACTGTTTACAAAATAGTGAATGTTGTTCTAATATCGTTTTATTTATTATATATAATAATTTAGTTTATTGATTATTAGATATATATGAAAACAAAATGGATTCCAATTAGGAATCCATTTTGTTTTCGCGAATCATGTACGCCATGTTCTTTATAATGTTATGATGTTTTGCTACAAACGTGTTTTCTTTATTCCACACATAACCTGCTAATACAGCACAAATTTTTCTTTTAACATCGGGATTTTCCGGTTGATGGTAAAACAATTCCTGTAAATTACCGGTATACCATTCTTTAACGTATGTTGTAAAAACATCGATACCGTATTTCATGTATTCGGTATAATCTTTTTCCCAGTTAACTTCTTCCCCGTTAATTTGTTTTAAAGCCAGTTTTGCAGCTAAAATACCCGATTCGGTAGCAAAACAAACACCCGAAGAAAATACAGGATCTAAAAATTCGGTACTGTTTCCTGTTAATGCATACCCTTCGCCGTAAAATTGCGATACAGCCACAGAATAATTTTTTAAATGGATCGGATCAAATTTAAAAGGAAGCTTATCGAATCGTTTTACATAAAAATCAGAAAGTTTTATGGCATTTTTAATAGCTTCTTCTGGATTTGCTGTTGCTGATAATTTATCTATATAATCAGTTGGACCAACAATTCCAACGCTGGTATTTCCGTTTGAAAAAGGAATAACCCACAACCAAACTTCGGTTTCAATAATATCAAAAGAAATCTGGGTACCTTCTACCCCATCTGGTCGGTTTACATCTTTAACATGCGTAAAAATTGCCGAATGCGGATCTAATTTAGAAGGCGATTCTAAATTTAAAATTCGAGGTAAAACTCGACCGTAACCACTGCAGTCAATTACAAATTTTGCATGAATCTGTGAAACAGTTCCGTTTTTATCTTTAATGGTAGTTACAGAATCGGTTCCGTGAAATTCTACATTAGTAACTTCAGTTTCAAAAGCAATATCAACACCTTTACGCTGCAGTTCATCGGTCATGGCTTTATCAAAATCAGCACGCGGAATCTGCCACGTCCAATCCCATCCTTCACCAAATTTATTGCTAAAATCAAAAATACAAATTTCTTTACCTCTAATAAAACGGGCTCCTGGCTTCTTTTCAAATCCGTAAGAATCAAGTGCTTCAAACAACCCGGCTTCATCAAAATGATCCATAACACGCGGTATCAAACTCTCACCCACCACAATTCTAGGGAACTTTTGTTTTTCTACAACCTTTATCTTTGCGCCCTGTTTTTGCAGATATCCGGCTGCAACACTTCCGCTGGGACCTGCTCCAATAATTAGGATATCAACATTTTCTGTATTCATAGTAAAAAAGATAGTTTAAAATTATATTTTTGCCATTGTAAAATGATGTTTCAAAATTACAAGAAATCAGTCATTTAATACATTTTAATCAAACAATTTTTAATGAAAGTTATACGTGATTATTTAACAATAAATGATTTTGCTTCGGTTATTTTTAATAATGAAGCCATTACATTAGACGATTTACTTGTAAACCGTGTGGAAAAAAGTTTTAATTTTTTAAAATCGTTTTCGGCAAATAAAGTTATTTACGGTGTTAATACAGGTTTTGGTCCAATGGCGCAATACCGCATTCAGCCAGAAGATCAGTTGCAGTTGCAGTACAATTTAATTCGCAGCCATTCATCGGGTACAGGTAATCCGTTGTCGCCTATTCATGTTAAAGCAGCAATTTTAGCGCGATTAAATACGCTGGCATTAGGAAAATCGGGTGTAAATATGACCGTAATTTCTTTAATGAAAGAATTGATAAACCGTGATATTACGCCGCTTATTTTTGCACATGGCGGTGTGGGTGCAAGTGGCGATCTGGTTCAGCTGGCGCATTTGGCTCTTATACTTATTGGTGAAGGCGAAGTTTTTTACAAAGGCGAACGCAGATTAACCCAAGAAGTTTTTAAGATTGAAGGTTTACAGCCTATCGATGTTAAAATTCGCGAAGGTTTGGCATTGATGAACGGAACATCGGTAATGACGGGAATTGGTATTGTAAATGCATTATTGACTGATAGATTGGTCGATTTTTCGTTACAGGCATCTTGTATGATTAATGAAATTGTTCAGGCTTATGACGATCATTTGTCGCAAGAATTGAACAACACCAAATTACATAACGGACAGCAGGTTGTTGCCGAAAAAATGCGCAATCATTTAAGAAACAGCCAGCTAACACGTAACCGTCAGGAACATTTGTACAGCGGAGAAAATACCGAAGAAATTTTTAAGGAAAAAGTTCAGGAATACTACTCAATTCGTTGTGTACCGCAGATTTTAGGACCAATTTACGATACTGTTTTATCGGTTAAAGATATTTTAGAGAAAGAAATAAATTCGGTAAACGACAATCCGGTGATCGATGTAGAAACAGAACAAGTTTACCACGGCGGAAATTTCCATGGTGATTATGTATCGTTAGAAATGGATAAATTAAAGCTGGTTGTTACAAAAATTTCTATGTTGGCAGAACGCCAGTTGAATTATCTGTTAAATTCAAAAATTAACGAAATACTGCCGCCATTTGTCAATCTGGGTAAATTAGGATTCAATTTTGGTATGCAGGGTGTACAGTTTACGGCAACATCAACAACGGCAGAAAATCAGGCATTATCAACTTCTATGTATATTCACAGTATCCCGAACAATAACGACAATCAGGATATCGTAAGTATGGGAACCAATGCAGCCGTTATGTGCAGCAATGTAATCGAAAATACGTTTGAAGTGTTGGCGATTGAACTAATTACGATTATTCAGGCAATCGATGCTTTGAATTATCAAGACAAATTAAGTACTTCATCAAAGAAACTGTATGATGAAATTAGAGACATTGTTCCTGTTTTTGCAGATGATATGGTAATGTATCCTTATGTTAACAAGGTTAAGGAATTTTTAAAAAAATAGGCAGCAAATGAAGAAATGTGCTTTAGTTACAGGCGGATCTCGTGGAATTGGAAAAGCCATCTGCTTAAAATTGGCAAAGGATTTGCAGTACCATGTTTTGATTAATTACCAATCGAATAAAGAAGCTGCGTTAGAAACCAAACAATTAATTGAAAACGAAGGCGGATCGGCAGAAATACTAGGTTTTAATGTTTCTAGTTTAGAAGAAACACAAGCTGCTTTAAATGCTTGGAAAGAAGCGAATACCGAAGCTGTTGTAGAAGTAATTGTGAACAATGCAGGAATCACTCGCGACGGTTTGTTTATGTGGATGCAGCCAAACGACTGGAAAAGTGTTATTGATACCAGCTTAAACGGTTTTTATAATGTAACCAATTTCTTTATTCAGGAAATGTTGCGCAGTAAATATGGCAGAATCATCAATATGGTTTCGGTTTCGGGTGTAAAAGGAACGCCGGGTCAAACCAATTATTCGGCAGCAAAGGGTGCATTGGTAGCAGCTACAAAAGCATTAGCGCAAGAAGTTGCCAAACGTAAAGTTACTGTAAATGCAGTTGCTCCAGGTTTTATTAAAACCGATATGACGGCAGCATTAGACGAAAAAGAATTAGTAAAAATGATACCTGCCAACCGTTTTGGCGAAGCAGAAGAAGTAGCCGATTTGGTTGCTTTCTTGGCTTCTAAAAAATCTGGTTACATAACAGGGGAAATTATAAATATAAACGGAGGAATTTATTCTTAAAGGATTGTAAAATGTAGAAATGTATAATGTATATATGATTAAGAATTTAGTGTTTGGAATATATGCAAAAATACAATCTACAATATACGGAATACAAAAATTATGAATAACAGAGTGGTGATAACCGGTATGGGAATTTATTCGTGTATCGGTACCAATTTACAAGAAGTTAAACAATCGTTATACGAAGGAAAATCAGGCATTGTGTTCGATGAAGAACGCAAAGAATATGGTTTTCGTTCGGCATTAACAGGTAAAGTTCCATCGCCTGATTTAAAACCATTTTTAAGTCGCAGGCAGCGTATTACCATTGGCGAAGAAACCGAATATGCGTATGTGGCAACCATGGAAGCTTTACAAAATGCGAGTATTTCTTTAGACGATTTCAACAAGCGCGAAATTGGTTTGATTTATGGAAACGACAGTGTTTCTAAAGCCATTATTGAAGCTACTGATATTGTTCGTGAAAAGAAAGATACCGCTTTAATAGGATCCGGAGCCATTTTTAAGTCGATGAATTCTACGGTAACCATGAATTTATCTACCATTTTTAACATCACCGGAATCAACATGACCATCAGTGCGGCTTGCGCCAGTGGATCACATGCCATTGGTTTAGGTTACATGATGATTAAAAACGGATTACAAGATTTGGTAATCTGTGGTGGTGCACAGGAAATCAACAAATACGGAATGGCAAGTTTCGATGGTTTGGGCGTTTTTTCTCCTCGTGAAAACGAACCAGCAAAAGCATGCCGCCCGTTCGATGCTGCTCGCGATGGATTGGTTCCAAGTGGTGGCGGTGCAACAATTATTATTGAAAGTTTAGATAGTGCTTTGGCTCGTGGTGCAAACATTATTGCAGAAATTGTCGGCTACGGATTTTCATCAAACGGCGGACATATTTCAACGCCGAATGTTGATGGACCTGCAACAGCTATGCGAAAAGCCTTACAACAGGCGGGTTTAAATGCAGCCGATGTTCAATACATCAACGCGCATGCAACATCAACTCCGGTTGGCGATGCAAACGAAGCACAGGCAATCGATGAAGTTTTTGGAGCAACAAAACCGTATGTTTCAAGTACCAAATCAATGACAGGTCATGAATGCTGGATGGCTGGTGCAAGCGAGATTATTTATTCTACAATTATGATGAATGAAGGATTTATCGCACCGAACATAAACTATGAAACACCCGATGAACACTCGGAAAAGCTGAATATTGCCACCAAAACAATTAATAAAGATTTTGACGTATATTTGTCGAATTCTTTCGGGTTCGGAGGAACAAATTCTGCGGTAATCGTTAAAAAATATAAATAAACACACAAATGAAGATTGAGGAAATCATCGATAAAGTAAACGAGATTTTAGTTGAAGAATTCGAAGTTGATGCAGAGGTAATCGAAGCCGATAAAAATTTAAAGCAAACTTTAGATTTAGACAGCTTGGATTATGTGGATTTGGTTGTAATAATCGAATCAAATTTTGGCGTGAAATTAGTCGAGGCTGATTTTATGGGAATGGTAACTTTTCAAGATTTCTACAACATCATCAACAATAAAATAGCTGCTAAAAACGCTTAAAAATGACCCAATGGAGTGGAAAATCTAAAGGTACAATTTTAGGTTATAAAATATTTGTTTATTGCATAAAAAAGCTGGGAATACGTGCTGCTTACAGCGTTTTGGTATTCGTGGCTTTTTATTATTTTGTGGCGTACCCTACTTCTTTTAAAGCCATGTTTTCGTATTTCCGCCACCGTCAGCAGTTTTCGTTTTTTAAAGCCGTTTTAGCGGTTTATAAAAGCTATTTTACCTTTGGTCAGGTTTTGATCGATAAAATAGCTATTTCGGCTGGTTTACGCAGTAAATTCACTTTTGATTTCGATGGAATTGATATTTTAAAACAGCTGTTAAGCGAAGGAAAAGGCGGAATTTTAATCAGCGCACATATTGGTAATTTTGAAATTGCCGAAAAGTTTTTTGCCGATATCGATTTTAATTGTCAGATCCATATTGTAACCGTAGATCAAGAACATTCGGTGATCAAGCAGTATTTAGAAAGTATTACAGACGAAAAACCAAACGTGCAGTTTATCTACGTAAAAGAAGATATGTCGCACATTTTTGAAATCAACGATGCGCTTTCTAAAAATCATTTGATCTGTTTTACGGGTGATCGATATTTTGAACATTCTAAAACAATGCAGGCAGAATTATTGGGAAAAGAAGCCCATTTTCCTGCAGGAACTTTTATGCTGGCATCGCGCCTAAAAACGGCAGTTGCCTACGTTTATGTTATGAAAGAAGCGAATTTGCATTACCATTTATACACCCGCAGAGCACCCGAATTTAGGCATCGCGATGCACAGGCAGTATTGAATAGTTATACCAATAGTGTTTCGCACATGTTGAAAAAATATCCGTATCAGTGGTTTAATTATTTCGATTTTTGGAAGGATTAAAATTTTTTTTTTAAATCCCGCAAAACGCTTTTAAAAGTTTTTGAAGGTTATTTATTTGCCGCCATTTGGGTATTATCGCCAATTGTTCATTTAATTGAATTAATTTTGTTTCCAATTCTGTATTTTAGCATTCAGAAACAGAAAAAGTATTTCCAAGGAATATCGTAATGTCAGCAAAAGTTTATATCAATAAAATAGAGAAATTTCTACCCAATAATCCTGTTTCAAATGATGAAATGGAACATATTCTGGGTGAAATCAACAATAAACCATCAAAATCAAGAAGGCTAATTTTACGTAATAACGGAATTCAAACCCGTTACTATGCGTTAGACAATCAACAAAACGTCACGCATAACAACGCCGAATTAACTGCTTTAGCCATAAAAAAACTGGTTGCTGACGATTTTTCTTTAAACGACATTGATATTCTATCTTGCGGAACTTCTACTCCTGATGTATTGTTACCGTCGCATGCTGCAATGGTTCACGGTTTACTTAAAAACAAATCGGTAGAGCTTAATTCATCATCAGGTATTTGTTGTTCGGGAATGAGCGCTTTAAAATACGGTTTTTTGGCTATTAAGGCAGAAACCGCAAATAACGCTGTTTGCACAGGATCAGAACGTGTTTCTACGTGGATGATGGCAAATAAATTCGAAGCTGAAATTGCCAATTTAGAAGCTTTGGAAGAACAACCAATTTTGGCGTTTAAGAAAGATTTTTTACGTTGGATGCTTTCAGACGGTGCTGGAGCGATTTTGTTAGAAAATGAACCGAAAGGATCATCACCGTTAGAAATTCTTTGGATGGAAAACTATTCGTATGCACATGAATTGGAAACCTGTATGTATGCCGGTGGCGAGAAAATGGAAGACGGATCTGTTAAAGCATGGAGCGAATTTAGCACAGATGTATGGAAAAAAGAATCAGTTTTTTCATTGAAACAAGATGTGAAGATTCTGGATGAATTCATCCTTAAAAAAGGTGTGGAAAGTATGGGTGATGCCATGCAGAAACACAACATAAAACCAAGCGATATTACTTATTTCCTACCGCATATTTCATCGGTTTTCTTTAAAGATAAACTGTATGAATGTTTTAAAAATGCCGGTTTGGAAATTCCAAAAGATAAATGGTTCATAAACCTGCCAAAAGTTGGAAATGTGGGTTCGGCATCGATCTATTTAATGTTAGAAGAGCTGTATCATTCCAACAAATTAAAAAGTGGCGACACCATTATGTTGTCGGTTCCCGAAAGTGGTCGATTTTCTTATGCATACGCATTTTTAAAAGTTGTTTAGCATGAATATATCGTTCCCTATAACATCGGCAGAAATCCTTTTAAAATGCATTCCACAGCGCAATCCTATTGTTATGGTTGATACGCTTTATGCTTTTAATGACAACGAAGTTTCGGCAGGATTATCTATTGATAACATCGGATTATTTATGAAAAACAATGCACTGCAAGAACCCGGTTTAATAGAACACATGGCGCAAACAGTGGCATTGCATACTGGTTTTGGGTTTTACGTAAAAAACCAGCAGGCTCCAATGGGGTACATTGGCAGTATTGCAAATCTTAAAATTAACCGCTTGCCCATTGCAGGCGAAAATATTCATACCACAGCAACAATTCTACAAGAATTTGCAGGTATTACGCTGGTTGATATTATTTGCCAGATCAACAACGAAACAATTGCAACCGCACAAATGAAAACAGTAATTGCCAAATGATGAATTCTGAAAAAACATATATCGATATTAAAAATTATCTGCCACATTTACAGCCAATGTTAATGGTTGATGCTATTGAACATATATGTTTGGAACGAGTTTTAACGCATTTTGAAATAAAAGCCGACTGTATTTTTATTGAAGACAATTGTTTGTCTGCTTCGGGATTGATCGAAAACGCAGCGCAAACCTGTTCATCAATTTCAGGGCAGCATTATTTTGATAAAGAACCTTCGGCAGAATCTCAAGGAAATCCAGGGATTTTAGGTTTTATAAGTTCGATCAAAAAAATTACTATTCATAAATTACCCGAAATAGGAACAAAAATTCAAACCGAAGCCAATTTGGTTGCACAGGTTCAAATGCCCGAATATTCTATTTGCACGTTAAAAGTTACTGCATATCATTTAGATACGTTATTTTTGGAAGGCGAAATGAATTTATTCTTACAAAAAAATTAAGATGAAGAAGAACGAAGTACCACAAGACGATAGTCCTTTAAAAAGGAAAAACATTAACGAAATGGTTTATGCGGTTGATGATGACGGAAAATTTGTAAGCGTGCAAAGTACCGGCTGGGAAGCAAAAACAGTTGTTCAGCATGAGAATTTAGAAGTATTGGATCAACGTATTCAGCAGGCTTTAAACGATGTAAAAGCAGGCAACGTAAGCCCTATTGTTTATTTTATGGAACTAAACCGTATGGACTGGCAAACGCTGGCGGCTTATGTGGGTAAATGGACATTCTTTGTAAAACGTCATGGAAAACCAAACGTTTTTAAAAGCCTAAACACAAAAACACTTCAAAAATATGCCGATGTTTTCGGTATTTCTTTAACCGATTTACAAAATTTTAAAGGATAAATGCAGGCTGATTTTCAACACAAACAAGCAGCACATTGCGAAAATGGTGCTATTGTAAATTTATTGGGCGACAAAGGCTTTAAAATATCAGAACCTATGGCGTTTGGTTTGGGCTCTGGTTTGTTTTTTGTTTACTTGCCGTTTCTTAAAATAAATCACGCGCCGGGAATTTCGTACAGACCCATGCCAGGTAAAATATTTAACCGTATGGCAAAGCGTTTGGGGATAAAAGTACAACGTTTCAAATTTTCCGATCCTAAAAAAGCACAGCAAAAGTTAGATGAAAATCTTTCTAAAAATATTCCGACAGGTTTGGTTGTAGGTGTTTACAATTTACCTTATTTTCCAGACGAATACCGCTTTCATTTCAATGCACACAACATTGTGGTTTTTGGTAAAGAAAATGGTAACTATTTAATTAGCGATTCGGTTATGGATTATACCGTTTCACTAAACGAAGACGAATTGGAAAAAGTGCGTTATGCCAAAGGAGCATTGGCTCCGAAAGGACATTTGTACTACCCTGTTTCTGTTCCCGAAACTATAGATCTTACAAATCCTATTAAAAAAGCCATAAAACAAACGTGTAATGATATGTTAGCACCCGTACCACTTGTGGGTGTAAAAGCTATACGTTGGGTAGCAAAAGACATTTTAAAATGGCATAAGAAGTTGGGTGTTGCAAAAACAAATTACAATTTGGCTAATATGATTCGTATGCAAGAAGAAATTGGTACAGGTGGTGGTGGTTTTCGCTTTATTTACGCTGCTTTTTTGCAGGAAGCCGGTGAATATTTAAAGAATCAGGAATTGTTAAACCTTTCTCAAGAAATGGCTTTAATTGGCGATAATTGGCGTGATTTTGCTTTAGAAGCATCGCGTGTGGTAAAAAAGCGCAGCAATACCGAAAATGTGTATCAAGTACTTTCTAACGATTTAATGAAACTGGCAGATATGGAAGAAGCCTTTTTTAAGAAATTAAAAAAAGCCGTGTAAAATGCAGTCAATCATCAAGATACAAAATATATCGAAACAATATAAAGGCGCCGATTTTCAGTCGCTCAACAATGTGGTTTTAAACATTCCGCAACAATCTGTTTTTGGATTGTTAGGTCCCAATGGAGCCGGAAAAACAACCTTAATTTCTATTTTGTGCGGCATCATTCAGCCAACATTAGGCAGTTATGAAATCAACGGAATATCAAACAAAAACAGTACATCAATAAAAAATATAATTGGTGTGGTTCCGCAAGAATATGCCTTGTACCCTACCCTTACAGCCTATGAAAATCTGATGTATTTTGGCAGTTTGTACAATGTATCAAAAGCAGATTTAAAAGCAAAAATCCCCGAATTTCTAATTCATTTAGGATTGGAAAACTTCATGCACAAGAAAATACAAACGTTTTCGGGTGGAATGAAACGCAGGGTAAATTTAATAGCCGGCATTTTACACAATCCAAAAGTATTGTTTTTAGACGAACCTACGGTTGGTGTTGATGTTCAGTCGCGCGCTACGATAATCGATTATTTAAAACTGTTGAACCAACAAGGAACAACCATTGTTTACACCTCGCATTTAATGGCAGAAGCACAAGATTTCTGTACCGATATTGCCATTATAGACCAAGGCAGCGTTTTTGTTCAGGGAACACCAAAGGAACTGATTGAAAGCGTTCCAAATGCGCACAGTTTAGAAGAAGTTTTTATTGAATTAACCGGTAAAAAATTGCGTGATGTGGTTTAAATAGTTAAACTCGCGTCGTATTTTACATTATTGTTTTCCGAATAAAGATTAACAGAATTGAAGAGCCAAAAGCGACTGTTTTTTCCAAAAAAAATCTATTTTTGTATAAAGTGATCTCGATTTATGCCGAAGAAAATACTAGTGCTATATTACAGTCAAACAGGACAGTTAAAGGACATCGTAAACAACATCGCAAAACCTTTTGAACAATTAAAGGATTCGTATACCGTTACGTATTACGAAATTAAAATGGAAAAAGATTTCGCTTTTCCATGGAAAAGTGAAGTTTTTTACGATACTTTTCCAGAAACGTATAGGCAAATTCCAAGAACCATTTTACCACCTCCTGAAGAAGTGCTTAATCAAAAATTTGATCTAATATTATTTGGCTACCAAGTTTGGTTTTTAACTCCGTCTATACCCATTATTTCTTTTCTTAAAAGTACGTACGCTGCGCAAATAATGTGTGATACACCCGTTATAACAATTTCTGCTACCAGAAATATGTGGATGCTTTCTCAAGAAAAACTTAAAGTTCATTTACAGCGTTTACAAGCAAAACTTGTGGGTAATATAGCTTTGGTTGATCGTCATGACAATTACACAAGCGTAATAACCATATTAAATTGGATGCAAACCGGCAATAAAGAACAGAAAAAACCATTTCCTAACGCAGGTGTTTCTGATGCAGAAATTGCAACCGCCGATAAATATGGAACGATTATTGAAAAGTACGTTTCGCAAGATAATTATAATGGATTGCAAAATGAACTTGTAAAGAACGGAGCAGTAGAAATACGGCCGTTTCTTATAAAAGTTGAAACCGTAGGTAATAAGCTTTTCACAGTATTTTCAGGAATTATTCTTAAAAAACCTGAAAAAAGAAAATTTTGGGTAGGCGTTTACAAATTTTACCTAATGGCTGCAATATGGGTAATTTCGCCCATTGTTTTGATTATCTACAATATCACAACTCCCATTTTTTGGTGGAAGAGAAAAAAACAAATTAAATATTATCAAGGACTATAAAAAGAAAATTATAATGAGTAACGTATACATCACAAAAGCATCAACCTATCTACCCAACGAGCCTGTTTCAAATGATGAAATGGAACAATATTTAGGCTTGGTGAATAATAAAACCTCTAAAGCAAGACCACTGATTTTAAGAAATAATGGCATAAAAACAAGATATTATGCATTAGATAAAAATCAAAAACCTACGCATACCAATGCAGAAATCACCGCTTTAGCAGTTGAAGGTCTTTTTGACGAAAATTTCAAAAAAGAAGACATGGAACTTTTGTCTTGCGGAACCACTTCGGCAGATCAAATTCAGCCTTCGCACGCGTCTATGGTTCATGGCGTTTTAAAACCCGGAAAATCTATTGGTATCAACACTTCTATGGGGCTTTGTAATGCAGGCATGAACGCCTTAAACTATGGTTTTTTGTCGGTAAAAGCAGGTGCTACAGAAAATGCAATCTGTGTGGGTTCCGAGCGTTTTTCTTCTTGGATGACCGCCGATAAATTCAACCATGAAGTTGAAAATTTAAAATTATTAGAAGAAAAACCAATTGTAGCTTTCAAAAGAGAATTTTTAAGATGGATGCTATCAGATGGCGCAGGCGCATTTCTATTGGAAAATAAGCCGAGAGAAGAAAGCCTGAATTTAAAAATTGAATGGATTGATTTTCACTCATTCGCCCATGAAATTGAAGCGTGCATGTATTCCGGTTGCGAAAAACAAGAAGACGGAAGCCTAAAATCTTGGGCAGATTATCCTTCAGATGAATGGTTGAAACAATCTTTATTCGCATTAAAACAAGATACCCGATTGTTGGATGAATTTATTTTGAAAAAAGGTGCAGAGGCTTTAAGAGCTTCGTTTGATAAACACCATATTCAACCAGAAGATATGGATTATGTTTTAGCGCACATTTCTTCTAACTATTTTAAAGATGGGTTAAGAGAAGAATTTGCAAATGTTGGTTTAGATTTTCCTGTGGAAAAATGGTATTATAACTTATCAGAAGTTGGAAATATCGGCGCAGGATCAATCTTTATCGTAACCGAAGAATTAATGAATTCTGGTAAGCTTAAAAAAGGCGAAAAAGTATTACTTTGCGTTCCAGAAAGTGGCAGATTTGCCTATTCTTGCGCATTGCTAACCGTATGCTAATCTTATAATCATAGCAACATTTTTAAGTGTTTCGTGATAATTTAATCTAAAATTTTTAAAACCAAAATCCTTTGGTCATTTACCAACGGATTTTGGTATTTTTACGCATTATTTCAAGTTTTAATGAAGAAGATGAACCATAATTTAATTGATACATTAACCGGTAAAAAATTGCGCGATGTGGTTTAAATTGTGGCAGTGTATTGTAAAAGAATTTAAGTTGTTGTTTCGCGATATTGGCGGATTAATTACCTTATTCATCATGCCGGTAATTTTGGTGGTGGTAGTAACATCGATACAAGACAGTACGTACCAAAGCTTTAGCGCATCAAAAATCCCTGTTCTTTTGATCGATCACGATCAGGACAGTATTTCAATGCATGTTAAAAAAGAACTGGAAGCTTCTCAAAGTTTTTCATTGATAACAACCGAAAATAATAAAGCGATATCGGAAGCAACCGCAAAAGAACTGGTTTTTAAAGGGAAATATCAAATGGCAATTGTAATTCCTAAAAATCTTACCAGCGATTTAAACATAAAGGTTCGACAAAATGTTGACGGAATTTTAGACGAAATGGGTATGAGTACTTCTACGTACGATCCTGTTGAAGTCGAAAAAAAAGAAATTCGACTGTATTTTGATCCGGCTACACAAGCAGCTTTTAAAAACGGAATCAAAAGCAATATCGATAAAATGGTAGCTCAATTGGAATCTGATGCCATCTATAAAACGTTTGAAACACAATTGGGCGGTAGCAGCAGCACATCGTTCAACGATACTTTTATCAGCTTTAAAGAAATCGTTCCGCAAGAAAAAAATACAGATGTTGTACCAAATTCGGTCCAACACAACGTACCGGCTTGGACACTTTTTGCTATTTTCTTTATCATGGTTCCGTTGTCAATCAACATTGTAAAAGAAAAAAATCAGGGAACGTATCTGCGTTTAATCAGCAGCCCCACATCAAACAGTATATTGTATTTAGGTAAAATAATTACGTATCTGTTTATTTGTCTGTTGCAGTTTTACACCATTTTACTTATTGCAAAAGTTGTATTTCCATACATGAATTTGCCCGAGCTAAATCTTTCATTTAACAAAATAGCTTTAATGTCTGTTTTAACTTTAACCGCAGGTTTAGCGGCAATAGGTATGGCAATTTTGTTAGGAATTGTCAGTAAAACCCAAGAACAATCAGCACCTTTTGGCGCAACATTCGTAATTATTCTGGCAGCTGTCGGCGGCGTATGGATTCCCGTTTTCGCCATGTCACAAGTCATGCAGATTACATCAAAAGCATCTCCTATGAACTGGGCATTAAACGGCTATTATGATATTATATTGCGAAATGGTTCGCTAATTGATATTATTCCTGAAATGATATTACTAACTTTGTTTTTTGTTGTTTTTACAACTTGTGCATTGCTATATGATAAAAAGAAAAGAACCGTTTAACCAAGGCAAAACCTTACAGCATACCGAACATTTTAAGGTAAAGTTTAACCAAACCGATGCATTGGGCATTGTTTGGCACGGCAACTATATCGATTATTTTGAAGACGGTCGCGAGGCTTTTGGTCGCCATTACGGAATTTCTTACAAGCATGTGCAGGATAACGGTTTTGCAACTCCGATTGTAAAAACACAAACAGATCATAAAAAACCGTTGCGATATGCCGATGACGCCTATATTGTAACCACTTTTATAGATTCGCCTGCTGCAAAAATGATTTTTAACTTCGAAATTTACAATGCACAGCACGAATTGGTTTGTGTAGGAGAAACCACACAGGTTTTTACAGATTTCGAAGGAAATTTAATCATCACCGTTCCCGAGTTTTTTGAACAATGGAAGCAAAAAGTAGGTTTGTTGTAATGGCAGTTTTTATTCACGATACCAATATCATTAGTCCGTTGGGTTTTTCAACCGACGATAATTTCCAAAAGATACTTTCGGGAAAATCGGCTATTGAAAAGGTTTTTATCAACGATAAGATTGGATCTGTTTATGCAGGAAAAATTAATGACGAGTTATTCAACAACCATTTTCAATCGATAAATGCTGATTTTAAAGGATCGCGAATTGAAAAATTATTGATTGCTGCCCTTTCCCCTGTTGTTGAAAAAAATCCAATTAAAGATGATTCGGTTTTAATTCTTTCAACAACCAAAGGAAACATCGCCGCATTAGCAAATAATAATTTAAGCGGAGCTTTTATCGATCAATTAGCGAAAAATATAAATAGTTATTTTGGTTTTAATACCGAACCAATTGTGGTTTCAAACGCCTGTACATCGGGAGTTGTAGCAATATCTTTAGCCAAGCGATTTATTGAAATAGAACAATTTACCAATGCGTATGTTGTGGCAGTCGATGAATTAACGCCGTTTGTTGTTTCGGGTTTTCAGTCGTTTCAGGCAATGAGCAATGAGCCTTGTAAACCGTATGATGCCAGCAGAACTGGAGTAAATCTGGGCGAAGCAGCTGTTGCGGTTTTTGTATCGAATGATGATCGAACGGAATCAATACAAATTTTGGGCGATGCCAATATCAACGATGCCAATCATATTTCAGGACCATCGCGTACAGGCGAAGGTTTGTTTTTAAGTATTGAAAAAGCTCTGAACGAAGCCAACATCGAATCAAACCAAATAGATTATATTTCCGCACACGGTACCGCTACCCTATTTAACGACGAAATGGAAGCTGTTGCTTTTAACCGATTAAATTTGCAAAATGTTCCAACCAACAGTTTAAAAGGTTATTTTGGGCATACATTAGGCGCATCGGGTTTATTGGAAACCGTTATCACGATTGAAAGTTTAAAAAATAATGTGTTAATTCCTTCTTTCGGCTATCAAAAGCAAGGAACAACACAACAAATAAACATCATTACCAAAAAAGAGCAAAAGGCGCTTAAAACGGCTTTAAAAACGGCATCGGGTTTTGGCGGAAGTAATTCGGCAATGATTCTGGTTAAAAATTCATAGTATGTACGCAATAAGTAAATTCATAAATATCAGTCAAGATGTTGTCTGTGAAAATGGCAAACAGATCTTTCATAATCAGGAAGATACTTTTGCTGCGTTTATGAAAAACGTGTATAAAAGGTTGAACATATCGTATCCGAAATTTTATAAAATGGACGATTTGTGCAAACTAGCTTTTATTGCAAGTGAACTAGTTTTGCAGAACGAAACAGAGAAAGAGATAGCCTTGCTTTTCAGTAACAACGAAGCGAGTTTAAATACCGATCTAAAGCATCAGCAAAGCATTCAAAATCCGGAAGATTATTACCCAAGTCCGGCGGTTTTTGTGTACACGCTGCCCAATATTACCATTGGCGAAGTAAGTATTCGTCATGAATTAAAAAGCGAAAGTGCGTTTTTTGTGGCAGAAAATTATCAAACCGATTACCTGCACAAATACGCTGAATATCTGCTAAAAACCAATAAAGCGCAAAAGGTTTTGTGTGGTTGGATCCACTTTTTAAAGGGAGATTACAAAGCCGATTTTTATCTGGTGGAAAAAATGGGTATTTTAGAGCATTCAAAAGAACAAATTAACGATATAACAAAATAAAATGGACGCATTAAAGCAAGAATTAAAAGAACGCATTATTAACGCATTGAATTTAGAAGACATTTCTATTGATGATATTCAGGACAACGATCCGCTTTTTGGCGACGGTTTAGGCTTGGATTCTATTGATGCATTGGAACTAATCGTGCTTTTAGACAAAGAATACGGTATTAAATTAGCCGATCCAAAACAAGGAAAAGAAATTTTCCAATCAGTTGAAACAATGGCTCAATTTGTAGCTGCAAACCGTACAAAATAATGCAGAAAAAAGTTGCAATTACAGGAATGGGCATTATATCTTCCATCGGTTTATCGGTCGAAGAGAATTTCCAGTCGTTAATTTCTAAAAAAAGCGGTATTTCAAATTTGGAGAATATCCAAACGCGTCATGCATCAGAAATTAAGGTCGGCGAAATTAAAATTACCAATCAAGAATTGCAACAACTGTTGAATTTACCTGAAGAAAATACTTTTACTAGAACCGGTTTATTGGGTGCTTATGCAGCTAAAAAAGCGGTTGAAAGTGCCGGTATTATTGATATTAATGAAGTTCGAACGGGTTTGATTTCATCGACCAGTGTTGCCGGAATGGATTTTACCGAAAAGCACTACAAAAAGTATGAAGAACATCCGGAATATCAAAAGTATATTCAAAGTCACGATGCCGGCGATTCATCAAACAAAATCGCCAATTATTTAGGTTTAAAAGGTTTTGTAACTACCATTTCAACTGCGTGTTCATCGGCTGCAAATGCCATTATGTTAGGTGCAAGTATGATTGAAAACGGCTATTTAGACCGAGTAATTGTGGGCGGAACCGATGCATTGAGCAAGTTTACCATAAACGGTTTTAAAACGTTGATGATTTTGTCTGATACCTACAACACGCCTTTTGATAATGACCGTAAAGGTTTAAATTTAGGCGAAGCAGCTGCTTATTTGGTGTTGGAATCTGATGAGGTTATCAAAAAAGGGAATAAAAAGGTTTTGGGTTACGTAGCAGGTTACGGCAATGCAAATGATGCATTCCATCAAACAGCATCGTCAGAAAACGGAGAAGGTGCGTATTTGGCAATGAAACAGGCTTTTGAAAAGGCTTCTATCCTACCCGATCAAATCGATTACATAAATGTACACGGAACGGCGACACCAAACAACGATTTATCTGAAGGTCGAGCGATGAGCAGAATCTTTAACAAAGTACCAAAATTTAGTTCAACCAAAGCATTTACAGGTCATACGTTAGCAGCAGCAGCAGCAATTGAAGCGGTTTACAGCGTGCTGGCGTTGCAAAACAACACTATCTTCCCTAACCTGAATTTTAAGACACCTATGGAAGAATTGAATATTGTTCCCGAAACCGATGTTGTTCAAACAGAAATTAAGCATGTGCTTTCAAATTCTTTCGGATTTGGCGGAAATTGTTCCACTTTGATTTTTGGGAAATAATCTCATAACCAATGACTTAAATAGAATACTATTGTTATAAACAAAAAAAATGTAAATTTGTATTTATTATGTAAAAAGGGTTTTAAAATGAGAAGTTTAAATTTAGAAGCGCGAAAAATAGCATTTATACAGGAGTTTTTAAATATAAAAAGCGAAAAAGTGCTTACACAATTAGAAAAGCTTTTACAAAAAGAGAGAGAAGAAACCTTTGAACCTATGGCTATTGAAGAATATGAAAATCAAATAGATAAGGCAATGGACGATTCTAAAAATGGGAGAATGATAAAAGCAACGGATTTAAAAGAAAAAGTCCGAACATGGAGTTAGAAATTTATTGGTTGCAGTTTGCAGAAAATAAACTTTTTGATATCTATAATTATTACTGTAAAAGAGCAAATGTAAAAGTAGCACGAAATTTAATAAACGGAATAATAGATGCTACCATCGATTTAGAAAAACATCCAGAAAAAGGACAAATTGAAACTTCTTTTAAATCCAGAATACAAACGTTCCGATATTTAATATACAAAAACTATAAAATTGTATATTGGATAAACTATGATTTTGGTAGAATTGAAATAGCCAATGTATTTGATACCCGACAAAACCCCGATAGGTTAGAAGACACAAAATCATTTTAATATATTACTTCTAATTTTAACTTTTTTCACCAAAAAATCATGAAAAACTGCTATATAAACGGTATCAGCAACGTAAGTATTCAATCGGTAGATTTCGATGTGTTTGAATCGGAAATTACTGAAATTCAGATATTAAACAAAGCGCAACAACCATCATACAAAGATTTGATTGCTCCTGCAATGAGCCGACGCATGGCTAAAGGTGTAAAAATGGGAATTTATGCAGCCAGTAAAGCGTTGTTTAACGCCAAAATGGTTGATCCGCAAGCTGTGATTGTTGGAACTGGTTTGGGTTGTATCGAAGATTCTGAAAAGTTTTTGGACGCGATTATAGAAAACGATGAACAGTTTTTAACTCCGACTGCTTTTATACAGTCAACTCATAACACTGTTGCGGCACAAATTGCCTTGCATTTGCAGTGTAAAGCGTACAATTTTACCTACGTGAACGGAGCAAATTCGTTTGAAAGTGCATTGTTTGATGCTTTTATGCAACTAAAACATTTTAACAAAGAAAATATATTGATTGGCGGAGTTGATGAAATTGCGCCGTACACTTTTTCTATGTACGAAATGATCGGAAAAGTGAAGCAGAGTGGGGAAGAAGTGAATTTTAATGATCCGAAGACAAAGGGAATTGCATTGGCAGAAGGAGCTACTTTTTTTGCACTATCAAATAATAAAACCAATAACAGTTATGCGGAAGTTTTAGATGTGATGCTTTTTAACGTCTTTAAAGACGATGAAGCTAACGAAATAAATACTTTTTTGGCAAAAAATAATCTTTCTGTTGCTGATTTGGATGTAGTGTTTTTTGGTGTGAATGCAGATGCTCATCAGCAAGAATTTTACAACAGAATGAATGTTGTTTTTAATGAAATTCCGCAGGGTTATTACCAACATATTTCAGGAAGTTATGATACTGCATCAGCTTTCGGATTAAAAGTTGCAGCAGAAATCATTCAAAAACAAGAGCTTCCAAAAGCTGTTCAATATAATAACATCGAACCAAATAAAATGGAGAAAGTATTGATGATCAATCAATTCAACAATACCGATTTTAGTTTTGTTCTGCTATCAAAATGTTAAGGCATAAGTACATAAATTGGTTTTTTATTGCCCTTTTAATAGTCTTGTGGTATGCGTATTTTTCGAATAAACTGCCCTTGTTTTTAATTTTTATTGCGATAATTGTTTGGCTGGGAATCACTGCTTGGGGATCGTTTGATATTCGATTAAATTACTTTATAAAAACACATTCATCAAATCAAAAAATCAATCGAAACGTAGTTGCTTTAACTTTTGATGACGGACCAACGGAAATTACTCCTGAAATTCTGAATCTGCTGGAAAAATACAATCAAAAGGCAACATTCTTCTGCATTGGGAAACAAATCGAGAAGCATCCTGAAACAGCGAAACTCATAGTAGAGCAGGGGCATGTAATCGCAAATCATACTTATTCACATACTAACAAAATGGGATTTCTATCTAAAAAAGAAGTCTTTAACGAAATTGCATCCACACAAAACATCATTCAGCAGATTACAGGGAAAATTCCTAATTTATTCAGACCACCTTTCGGAGTTACAAATCCAAATATAGCAAGGGCTTGCAAAGAAAATAGGGTAGAGGTTATCGGTTGGAATGTTAGATCATTAGATACCGTAATAGCATCTAAAAATAAAATTTTAAACCGAATTTTAGATCGATTTGAAAAAGGTTCTATAATTTTGCTGCACGATACATCAACCAAAACCCTGGACGTATTGGAACGGTTGTTGATAAATATGGAAAAGAAACAGATACAATCGGTTACGGTTGACGAATTACTTAATATTAAAGCATACAAATAATGAAAAATATTTTTTTAGGAATTCTTTTTTTTACGTGTTCATTGGGATTTTCGCAAACGCAGATGACGGCGGGCGAAGTAACTACGTTTAAAAAGGAAATTGCCAATCAGGCTGATAAAACCACATCGATCGCTGCCGATTTTGAAGAAACAAAACATGTAAGTGTTCTCAAAAACGCATCGAAATCATCAGGAATTTTACGTTTTAAAGGCGAAAAATTGCTTTGGCAATACAATGCACCAAAAAAGAACGCGATGCTTTTTAACAAAGACAATTTAAAGATCAAAAACGAAAAAGGAAAGATAACATCGATCGATCTGAACAAGAACAAACGTTTTAAGCAATTACAGCAATTAATGGTTGGTAGCTATACGGGAAATCTGTTTGATGAAAAATCATTTAATATTACTTATTTTAAAAACGGAACTACGCGTTTTGCAGTGTTAAAACCAAAAAGTAAAGACATGAGCAAGCACATTAAAGAAGTTACTTTAACGTTTTTAAACAATGAAGATACGGTTTCTGAAATTAAAATTGTTGAGAGTTCTAAAGATTATTCGGTAATCAAACTAAAAAATAAAAAATTAAACACCGCATTGGGCGACAGTGTTTTTCAGTTGTAGAAATTTCAAAAATATAAAGTAAATGAATCCTCTTAAGAACTTTTTTTGAGAGGATTAATTTTATAATGCAGTTGTAAAAACTTCATTCCCCAATACCAAAAAGTATGATCTGTACGTAAAACACCTTCTTCATCGGTAAACACGTGAATTAATTCTTTTAAAGGAATAAATTTATACCTAATCGTTGAATCATTCATCACTTTTATGCGATAATATCCTGCACCACCTGGTTTTTTTCCATCAGAGATTAATTTTACTGAACCATCGTCTTGTACTTCAACTCTTAATAAAACAGTTGCGCTGCCTTTTGGTAACGGAAAAATAACTCGTACATAAGGTTTTTCGTCAATATTAACGGCAGAATAAAACCCAGCATAAGTAACTTTTTTAGTCAAGATAGCTTTTCTCAGCCAACAAGTCATCACTTGTTTGTCGTTTTCATCTTTCAAAGCAATTACTTCATTGCTCATACCTCTGCTGGTTTCTAAAGGTTTTAGCGGTATGTTTAGTTGGTCTATACCAGAACTTACAGTATTAATTAAAAGATGTGCAAAATATTTCACGGGATGATACCATTCAGACCAAACGTCTAAAGTATATTGTGATGTATGTTCGTAGAAATGCTTAACAGATTCTTGAAGGCGGTTTTTATTTACATCATTTTTATCGATAGCTAAAAGAAAATCGCTTAGCAAACCGTGGCTTTTATCAATAGAAATTTTTAAGTTGGATTCTTTTGCAAATTCTTTATAAAAACCATCACCTATAAATGCACTTTTTCCGTATGGACCTTTTAGCCAAGGAATTTCATCTATGTTTTTTTTGTAACCCGTCCATTTGACCCAGCAGTTTATAGAAAGAGATAAAATTTTATTTATCATGATCTGATTTTTATCAAAAATATTAATTAAGAAATGATTTGATTTGTAAAAACTTAAATTTATTAAATCATTTTTAAAATATGAAATAAATGTGTTTTTCAATTATAAAAAATCCGTTCATTTGAACGGATTTTTTATGGATTTGTCGAAAAAATAGAACCATTAGCTATTAAAGCTCTGCTTTTCATTTTCAAGATATCGCGTACCCATTCTGCAAAATCTTCGGGTTGTAACACGCTGTCCGGATTTCCGTCGGTTAAACCACCGTCAATGCTCATATCAGTCGCAATCGTACTTGGCGTTAATGTAAATACACGAATGTTGCTTTTGCGCCATTCTGCCATCATAGACTGTGATAAAGAAATAACCGCTGCTTTAGATGCTGCGTAGGCAGACATGTTTGCACCGCCTTTTAATCCGGCTGTAGAAGCTACGTTAATTACATCTCCGCTACCATTTTCCTTCATAAATGGGTAAACCGCCATAGCTGTGTAATAAACCCCGAAAAGATTGGTCAGCATTACTTGTTCCCAATCAGCAACAGGCATATCTTCTAATTTGCCAAACCAACCGATTCCGGCATTATTTACCAAAATATCTACACCACCAAGATTTGATACTAATTCTTTAATACCATTATCAACCTCCGCTTTATCGGCAACATTAAAAACCGAATACGCAGCTTTTACGCCACTTTTTTGCAATTCTGCAACGGTGTTTTTTAAATGATCTTCGTTACGTCCGGTAATTCCTATGTTAACACCTTCCTGTGCAAGCAGCAGGGCAACAGCTTTACCCAAACCACGACCACCACCGGTAATTATTGCGTTTTTTCCTTTTAATGGACTCATATTTTAAATCGAATTAAATTAATTAAGTACTACAAATTTCAGAAAATAATGTTTGAAATCATTTCTTTTAAAAGTTAAGAAAAACATATTGTTTTAATGAATGTCTTTACCTTTTTTAAACAGATAAATAAAACAGCGGTTGGTGGTACTTTAAAATAAATCCTTAATTTCGCTTTTTAAACAATTTGTATGTTAATACCTCATTTTTACAGCGTAAAAGAATTTAATTTTACAGACAACCAGTTAAAAGCGATTATTGAATTGAACCCTGAACACGATGTTTTTAAAGGGCATTTTCCCAATAATCCGGTAACGCCTGGTGTTTGTATGCTGCAAATTTTAAAGGAGTTAACAGAGCAGGCAACCAATACAAATCTGTTTATAAAAGAATGCAGCAACGTAAAGTTCATGGCATTGATAAACCCAGAAGTGAATGAGGTTTTAGCAATTACAATCGATATCAATCAAGTAGAAGAAAACTTTAAAATTAAGGCTTCGGCTAGTTTTCAAGAAACCGTTGCGTTAAAAGTAAATGCCTTGCTAACCCAGCAATTATAATGAATACCTTGCAAAATAATAAAACGTTGTGCGTAATTATACCTACCTATAACAATGCGAAAACCTTAAAGCGCGTTGTAGACGGAGTTCTAAATTATACCAACCATATTTTTATTGTTAACGATGGAAGTACCGATGAAACTGCTGATATTCTTGAAAACTACAAACAGCTTAATATTTTAAATGTTCCGCAAAATAAAGGTAAGGGAAACGCTTTGCAAGTGGGTTTTAAAAAAGCGTTATCGTTAAATTATGATTATGCCCTAACGATTGATTCAGACGGACAACATTATTCTTCTGATATTCCTGTTTTTTTAGAGGAATTAAATGCAGCAACCGAACCGATTTTGTTGATTGGTAGCCGAAACATGACACACGAAAGCGTTCCTAAAAAAAGCAGTTTCGGTAACCGATTTTCTAATTTTTGGTTTCAGTTTGAAACAGGTATTAAGCTAACCGATACACAATCAGGCTATCGTTTGTATCCTTTGAAACATCTTCCAAAAAGATTCTTCACCAAAAAATTCGAGTTTGAAATTGAAGTCATCGTTCGTACAGCATGGAAACACATTCAACTAAAAAATGTGCCTATTCAGGTTTTGTACGATCCTAACGAGCGCGTTTCACATTTTCGTCCATTTCGCGATTTTACCCGCATAAGCATCTTAAATACGGTTTTGGTTCTTATCACGCTTTTGTACATTAAACCGAGAAACATACTTTTAAAATTCAAAAAAAAAAGTTTTAAGTCTTTTTTAAAAGAAGATATTTTGCAGACCAATGACACCAACGAAGTAAAAGCACTATCGCTTGCATTGGGCGTTTTTATTGGAATTGTTCCTGTGTGGGGTTTTCAAACATTCTTGTCGATCTTTTTGGCAGCAATTTTCAAGTTAAACAAAACCATTTCTTTTGTAGGATCTAACATCAGCCTTCCACCGTTTATTCCGTTTATTGTATTGGCATCGCTAAAAGTTGGGAGTTTTTTTGTAGGCGAGAGTGGTGAAATTCTGATAGATTTTGATAATATTTCGTTCGATTCCATAAAAAACCATTTACTGCAATATATTGTCGGAAGCACAATTTTAGCTACATTTATGGCAGTTTTATTAGGATTGATTTGTTACGTAATTTTTAATTTTTACAACCGAAAAGCAACTGCATAATGTTTAACGGATTTTATTATTTGTTTCAAAAAATTCAGAAATATCCCAAAATAGCACTTTTAAGTTCGTTGTTATTTTTGGTGTGCGCGGTTTTTATCCTTCAAAAAATCACATTTAACGAAGATATTACGCGGATTATTCCAAGCAATAAAACCAATAACAACACGGCATCGATTATTAGCGAAATGAATTTTACCGATAAAATTGCGGTAATTTTTAAAAAGAAAAAAGGAGCTGAAAACCAAGATTTGATCAGCGCTTCCGAAGCTTTTACAGATACGTTGCCTGCTGTAAAAGATTATTATTTGTCGGTTCAGGGCACGTTGAACGAAGATCTATTTCGGGAATCATTCAAATTTGTGTATGATAATTTGCCGATTTATCTGAACGAAGCCGATTATAAAACCATCGAACAAAAACTGAATAACGACAGTCTTTCCAAACAAATTCAGCAGAATTACGAAACATTAATAAGCGGCAATGCTTCGTTTATGAAAGATGTTGTGGTTGATGATCCTTTGCAATTATCGTTTTTAGCTTTGAAGAAACTACAACAGTTCCAAGGAAACGGAGATTATAAGTTTCAGGACGGATTTTTGTTTACACAGGACGAAGAAAAAATTGTGCTGTTCATTAATCCGAAATACGGCGGAAGCGAAACGCAACACAATGAAATTTTCGTAGAAAAACTAAATGCTTTAAAGCAACATATTTCAGATAAAAATCCAAAGGTTGAGGTGCAATATTTTGGTTCGCCATTTATTGCCGTTGCCAATGCACAACAGATTAAAAGCGACATTTTAACCACGGTAGCGATATCGGTTTCGGCTTTAATGTTGTTGTTGATTTTTTATTATAGAAACTGGTTGGTTCCAATAATTGTGATGATTCCAACGGTTTTTGGTGGATTGTTCGGATTATTGTGTCTGTATTTTTTAAGGACCGAAATTTCGGCGATATCGCTATCAATCGCTGCTATTTTAATAGGAATTACCATTGATTATGCACTGCATTTTTTAACGCATTCCAAGAACACTCAAAATATGCAGGCGTTATTTAAAGATGTTGCAAAGCCTTTGTTAATGAGCAGTTCTACCACAGCAGTTGCTTTTCTTTGTTTGCTTTTTGTACATTCAGATGCATTGATTGATCTGGGAATTTTCGCAAGTATTTCGGTACTTGCAACAGCCATTTTTACGTTGATTATTTTACCGCATATTTACAAAGGCAAGACCTTAAAACACAGTCATGCTATTGATAAAATTGCGAAATATCCTTTCGAAAAAAACAAGGTTTTAATTGCTTTTACGCTGCTTTTGGTTGGAATGAGCGCTTTTACATATCATAAAGTACAGTTCGATGGCGATTTGTCTAAAATTAATTTCATGCCTGCGGAACAGCAACTGGCTGAAAAAGAATTGTATGCAGATAATAAAATTGCCAAGAGTTTGTTTGTTATTACTTACGGAGAAAATGAGGATCGAGTTTTAGAAGATAACCAACAGATTTTCAATAAATTAAATTCGAATGATTACGTAAACAATGTGCAATCGGTAAGTAGTTTGGTTCCTTCAAAAACCGAACAATTAAAAGCTATCAAGCGTTGGAAACAGTTTTGGAATTCTTCTAAAATCAATCAAACGGTACAAGCAATCGAAACAAAAAGCGTAGCACAAGGTTTTAACGAAAAAACACACGATGCATTTTATCAATTATTGAAAAAAGATTTTTCAACTGTAAATCTATCATCATTAAAACAATTCAATCAACAATTATATAATGAATTTGTTCATGGTAAAAACCGATATTTATTATCAACCGTTGTAACAATCGATCCTAAAAAGCGTGATGCATTTGTAAAGAATTTTGAGAAAGAAAATCAAGGAAAACAGTTGCTTTTAATTGATAGACAAGCATTGAATGAGCAATATTTAGGTTTCTTGGTTAACGATTTTAATTCGTTGGTTTCATATTCGTTTATCGCCGTTTTTGTAATTCTGTTTGTTTTTTACAGAAGGATTGAATTGGTTATAACAGCATCAATTCCCATTGCGTTAACAGGTTTTATAACAGCCGGTTTAATGGGATTGTTGAATATTCCGTTTAATATTTTCAGTACCATAGTTTGTACGTTGGTTTTTGGTCACGGAATCGATTTTACCATTTTCATGACCAGCGCGCTACAAAAGCAATATACCGATGGTAAAGACGAAATGCCTTTGTATCGAACGTCAATCATTCTGGCTGTTTTAACAACAATTCTGGCAATCGGGGCGTTGATATTTGCACAACATCCTGCATTAAAATCAATTGCGTTAATCGCGTTAATCGGAGTAAGCGTGGCAGTTTTGGTAACTTTCGTATTGTATCCGCTTTTATTTAAGTTTTTGTTTTTTAATCGAGTTAAAAAAGGATTGTCGCCAACAACTTTTTTCCTTACCGTTCGATCTATTTTAATGTTTACCTATTATGTAATTGCCAGCTTAACCATATCGGTTTTCATGCGGGTGTTTTTCTGGGTTTTACCAATATCTAAAAACAAAAAATGGCACTTTTTCAGCAGTGTAATGTCAGGTTACATGAAATCGGTTTTGTACTTAAATCCTGCCGTTAGCAAAAAAATATTCCATAAAGAACGCTTGCAAAAACAATCGGTCATTATATCAAATCATACTTCATTTTTAGATTCATTAACCATTGGAATGACGTATTCTAAAGTGGTTTACATTGTGAACGAATGGGTTTATAAATCACCGGTTTTTGGTAGAGCGGTGAAATTTTTAGGATTTTATCCGGCAACAAAAGGAGTAGAACAAGGATTGGTTCCGTTGGAAGAACGCATTGGAACCGACTTTTCTGTCATGGTTTTTCCTGAAGGAACGCGCTCACGAACATCAGAAATTGGTCGTTTTCATAAAGGTGCTTTTTTTATGGCAGAAGAATTAAATTTGCCAATTCAGCCTGTCTATATCCACGGAAATGCCGATTTACTGCCGAAAGGTGATTTTGTTATTTACAACACAAATTGTCATGTGTATGTGGGCGATCCTATTGCGGTTAACGATGATTCTTTTGGAACTCCGTATGCAGATCGAACCAAGAAAATAAGCAGTTTCTTTAAGCAGGAATTCAATAAAATTCGTTTAAAAGCTGAAGACGCCGATTATTTTAAACAGAAACTGTTTTTGAATTTTTTGTACAAGGAACACGGAATTTTAAATATCGTGAAAGCAGATTTTAAACAACATAAAGCAATCTATCATCAGTTGTTTCATTTAATTAGCGATAAAGCTTCAATTGCACACGTAACAACCGATTTTGGTCAGCTTGATTTTCTTTTGGTGAACCAGTTTCCATCACGAAAAGTGCATACTTATAATTTAAACGAAGAAAACAGATTAATTGCCAAGGCAAGTTACATCAACCAAAAATTTAAAATAAAATATGCCGATGAGCTATCGGAAATTTGGCAGAACAGCAACGTGTTGATTCTTTCTCATTTGCAGCAGTTTAATAACGAGATTCCGCAAAATATCAACCAAATTTTATTGGTTTGTTGTAAATTTAAACCAAATTTCAATTGTTTTACACAAACGCGCGATGAATTAAAAATACAAGTATTTCAACGTAATGAAGCAAACTAAAACATACGATGTTGTTATAATTGGCAGCGGTTTGGGCGGTCTGGTTTCGGCATTATTGCTGGCACAAGAAGGCAAAAAAGTGTGTGTTTTAGAAAAAAACAATCAGTACGGCGGTAACTTGCAAACGTTTGTGCGCGATAAAACCATTTTCGATACCGGCGTTCACTACATTGGTGCGTTAAATAAAGACGAAAATTTAGGTCGATACTTTTCTTACTTGGACATTTTAAACGATTTAGATTTATCGCAATTAAATGAAAATCAGTTTGATGCGATTAGTTTTGGAAACGAAACCATTCAATATCCGCAGGCACAAGGTTATGAAAATTTCGTACAGCAGTTGCTAATTTATTTTCCTAATGAAGAACAGTCGTTAAAAAAGTATATTGAAACCATTCAGTTTTATTGCGATCAATTTCCGTTGTACAACCTAAAAAACGGAACGGGTTACAACGAAGAAATAATGCAGAATTCGGTTGAAAGCGTACTAAATTCAATCACTTCAAACAAAAAATTACAAGCGGTTTTATTGGGAAACAGTTTTCTGTATGCGATAAAATCAGCCGAAACTCCTTTTTATGTTCATGCCTTAACGGTAAATTCATATATACAAAGTTCGTGGCGTTGTGTTAAAGGTGGAAGTCAGATCACCAAAGCATTTGTAAAGCAATTACGCAGTTTTAGTGCCGATTTGTTTAAACATCAAAAAGTAGAAAAACTTAATTTTAAAGAGAATGTTTTAGAAAGTTGCGAAACGGTTGATTGTATTTACAAAGCCGATCAGTTTGTTTCGGATATCGATTTAAAGCAACTTTTTTCGATGTTTAACGAAGAAAATCAGCGAAAACCTTACATAAAAAGAATCAATCAGTTAAAGAACGGGCCATCGGTTTTTTCGGTTCATATTGTTCTAAAACCAAATGCTGTTCCTTATTTCAATCATAATATTTATCATTTTGAAAGTGAAGATAATGTGTTTTCGTACGAAAATAATTGGATTGAAAATCAACCGCAATCTGTTGTAATTACTACCAATCCACACAACAAAAACGAAGAATTTGCACAAAGTATTTCGTTAATGACGTATATGGATTTTAAGCAGGTTGAAAAGTGGCAGCAAACCTTTAATACGGTTAGAAACGAAAACGACCGCGGACCCGATTACGAACAATTTAAAAATGAAATTGTAACTCAACTATTACAGATTTTAGAAAAATATTTTCCAAATATTCAGGAAAATATTGTTTCAACACATACGTCTTCGCCTCTTTCGTACCGTGATTATATCGGAACTTTAGACGGAACCATGTACGGTTTTGAAAAAGAAGCTTCACAGCCTTTAAAAACAATGATTTCACCAAAAACGAAAATCGAAAATTTGTTTTTAACCGGACAAAATGTGCGTTTACACGGCATTTTAGGTGTAACGATTACCGGTTTTTTAACAGTTGCCGAAATGGTTGGAAAAGATTATTTTTTCAATAAAGTTTTTAAAAAAGTAGGGTATGAGTAAAAAAATATTCTCGCTTGTACTGCTGCTTTCTTTAATAAGTTGCGGCAGCATTAAAAATCTGAAAAAGGAATCTGATTTGTTTGAAAGTGAATTTCAACAACAAAAGGTTTCAATTGAAAAAAGAGATGTTTTAAACAAATCGATCAATGGAAACTGGCAATTGAGAATCTCGGGAAATCCTTATGAATTAGGTTATAAAAAAGGATTTTTAACGCAAAAGCTATATCAAAATCAAGAAAAAATATTTTTTGGAAAGGTTTCTGAAATGATTCCGAACCCATCCAAACAAAACAAATTGCTGTACTTTTTAAAATGGTACAATCGCAATATTCTTTCGGCAATTCCAATGGATTTAAAGCAGGAACTTTACGCTGTTTCAACTTTTGGATCTGATGAATTTAACGACATCGGCACAAAATTCGAACGTAATTTACTTTTGCACAGTTCGCACGATATTGGTCACGCCATGCAAGATTTAATGCTGGTTGGCTGTTCTTCAATAGCTTTGTGGGATGATTTTACAGAAGATGGAAATTTGCTTATTGGAAGAAATTTCGATTTTTATGTAAACGATGAATTCGCACAAAACAAAATTGTAGAATTTATCAATCCCGAAAGTGGTTATAAATACGCGTCGGTAACTTGGGCGGGCATGGTTGGGGTGGTTTCGGGCATGAACGAAAAAGGGTTAACGGTTACGTTGAATGCTGGAAAATCGAGTATTCCAATGCGTGGAAAAACGCCGGTTTCCATTGTGGCACGAAGTATTTTACAGAATGCCCAAACAATTAATGAAGCGGTTGAAATAGCCGATAAATTTGATGTTTTTGTATCAGAATCTTTTTTAATCGGAAGTGCAAAAGACAATAAAGCGGTTGTAATTGAAATGAGTCCGAAAAGAATGGATGTTTATGAAACCAACAACGGCAAGCTGATCTGTACCAATCATTTTCAGTCTAACGGTTATAAAACGGACAAGCGAAATCAAAATCAGATTGAAGAATCACATTCTTATTATCGATTGGAAAAACTAGAAGAATCGTTCCAAGCCGAAAAAAAATATAAGGTTAAAGATGTTTTAAAGGTTTTACGAGATGTTTCCGGTTTGCAAAACGAGAATTTAGGTTTGGGAAATGAAAAAGCGTTGAACCAATTAATGGCACATCACGGTGTGATTTTTAAACCAGCCGAATTAAAAATGTGGGTGTCGAACAATCCGTATCAACTTGGTGCTTTTGATGCGTATGATTTAAATACCGTTTTTAAATTGAAAGAGTTGAAACCTATAAAATCACTTGAGTTACCTAAAGATGATTTCATCAATTCTAAAGATTTCAAACGATATAAAAAGTTTAAAGAACTTCATAAAACCATAGAACTCGCAACAAATTCAGAAAAAATAGTTTCAAATGAAATTTTAACGGCTTATCAAAAATCAAATCCCGAACTTTGGGTGGTTTATAAACAGTTAGGCGATTATTTTTACAGCCAGAAACAATGGCAAAATGCGGCAGATAAATATCAAACCGCATTACAAAAAGTAATAAGTTCTAAAGATCAGCAAAAAAGTATCGAACAAAAATTAAAGAAAATCCAGAAAAAGCTATGATTCCCGATATAGAAACCAAAAGTATAAGCGATATTGAAAATTTTCAGAATGAACTTTTGCAAAAGCAAATGTCTTATTTAACGGCACATTCGCCTTTTTATCAGCATAAATTTAAAGCCGAAAATATTCAGATCGATACCATTAAAACCATTGAAGATTTGCAAAAAATATCGGTAACAACTAAAGCCGATCTGCAAATGCACAATCAGGATTTTTTCTGTGTAGATAAAACCGAAATCCGCGATTATGCTACAACATCCGGTACTTTGGGCGATCCCGTAACCTTTGGATTAACCGATAACGATTTGGAACGTTTGGCTTACAACGAAATGCTTTCTTTTCAGTGTGCCGGCGTTCAAAAAGGCGATTTGGTGCAGCTTATGACCACGATGGATCGACGCTTTATGGCGGGTTTGGCGTATTTCTTAGGTTTGCGAAAGTTGGGTGCAGGAATTGTTAGGGTAGGTGCGGGTGTACCGCCGTTGCAGTGGGATTCTATTTTGCGCTATCAACCAAAATATTTAATCGCCGTACCATCGTTTATTTTAAAAATGATCGAATACGCCGAAGAAAATAACATTGATTATAAAAACAGTTCGGTAAAAGGTGTGATCTGCATTGGCGAAGCGTTGAGAACAAACGATTTGCAACCCACACTTCTGGCACAGCGCATTCAGGAAAAATGGAGCATAAATCTGTTTTCTACTTATGCATCAACCGAAATGAGTGCTGCTTTTACAGAATGCGATCAGTTTGAAGGTGGTCATCATCATCCGGAATTAATCATCAGTGAAATTGTAAACGAAAATAACGAACCTGTTGCCGATGGCGAATTGGGCGAACTGGTTGTAACCACACTCGGAGTTGAAGCCATGCCTTTGCTGCGTTTTAAAACCGGCGATATGGTGCGTAAACATTCCGAAAAATGTAAATGCGGCAGATCAACTTATCGTTTAGGTCCGGTAGAAGGGCGCAAACAACAAATGATAAAATACAAGGGTACAACATTGTATCCGCCGGCAATGCACGATGCTGTGGCTCATTTTAAAGAAATAAAACTGCATTTAATCGAAATATCTTCCAACGAAATAGGCACCGACGAAATTTTGGTTCGAATTTTTTCAACCGATACATCCGATGAATTTGCGGGCAAGCTAAAAGATTACTTCAGGGCGAGATTGCGGGTAACTCCGCAGATTATTTTTGAAGACGAATTAGCATTGCAAAAGATTATTTACGATCCGTTAAGCAGAAAACCAATAACATTCATAGATAAACGCTAACAACTTTTTATCTTTGAAAAAAAAATACGAAAAAGATGACAAAACCAGTACGTGTACGTTTCGCACCAAGCCCAACCGGTCCTTTACATATTGGGGGCGTAAGAACAGCCTTATTTAATTACCTGTTTGCAAAGAAAAACAACGGCGTTTTTTATTTAAGGATTGAAGATACCGACCAAAACAGATTTGTTCCGGGTGCCGAAGAATATATTTTTGAAGCTTTAAAATGGTTGGGAATAGAACCTGACGAAACCATTGGAGTGAATGAACAATTTGGACCTTACCGTCAAAGCGATCGTAAACATCTTTACAAACAATACGCTTTAGATTTAATTCACAACGGTTTTGCCTATTATGCTTTTGATTCTGCCGAAGAATTAGATGCCTTGAGAAAAGATACCGAAGCAAACGGAAATACCTTTATATATAACCACACGGTACGCGAAAGTTTAAAAACGTCATTAAATATGACTAATGACGAAATCGAAGCGCGTTTATATAACAACGATCCGTATGTGATTCGTTTTAAAATGCCTATCGATGAAAAACTGACGTTGAAAGATATGATTCGTGGCGAAGTTACGTTTGATACTGCTTTGTTAGACGATAAAGTTTTGTATAAGTCAGACGGAATGCCAACCTACCATTTGGCAAATATTGTAGACGATCATTTACAAGGAACTTCGCATGTTATCCGTGGCGAAGAATGGTTGCCGTCGTTACCGTTACATTATTTATTATATCGATCTTTTGGATGGGATGCACCAGAATTTGCACATTTACCATTAATATTAAAACCGGTTGGTAACGGTAAATTATCAAAACGTGACGGCGATAAATTAGGTTTCCCGGTTTTCCCGTTAGATTGGAAATCAGAAACAGGCGAAACATCAATGGGTTACCGCGAACAAGGATTTTTCCCGGAAGCTGTAGTGAACTTCTTGGCGCTTTTAGGTTGGAACGATGGTACAGAGAAAGAATTATTCACGTTAAATGAATTAATCGAATCTTTTGATCTGGCTCGTGTAAATAAATCTGGGGCAAAGTTTGATCCTGAAAAGAACAAATGGTTCAATCACCAATATTTGGTAAAGAAAGAAAACAGCGAATTAGCGGTTTATTTACAGTCGGTTTTAAATGAAAAAGGAATTGCTGCAGATAACGCAGTTGTTGAAAAAGTAGCCGGATTGGTAAAAGACCGTGCGAATTTAACGACTGATTTGTACGCTTTGGCAGATTTTTTCTTTGTTGCGCCTGAAAAGTATGACGAAAAAGCATCGAAAAACTGGAAAGAAGATACATCTGTTTTAATGCAACAAGTTATTTCTGTTATTGAAAATCTTAAAAAATTCGAAGCAAAAGAAATTGAGGCTGACATTAAAAACTGGATTCAAGAAAACGAATTAGGAATGGGTAAAATTATGCAACCGCTTCGTATTGCGTTGGTTGGTGAGATGAAAGGTCCTGATTTGTTTGAAATTATAAGTGTTTTAGGTAAAACTGAAACCACTAAAAGATTAAACGCTGCAATAAATAATTTTAAAAATATTTAATTTTAACAAATAATTATTTTGTAGTTAAAAAATAAGTTTCTATATTTGAAATGTGATTAACAAATGCCCAAGCGTTAATCACAATGATATTTTTTTCATATCAACAACAACAATTTTTTTCTAAATTTTTCTAAATCCCATTCCCTAAAAATGGGATTTTTTTATTATCTTCGGTAAGTATTTAAAAATCAATAAATTATGAAAAAGTATCTTTTCCTTACTATATTATCTGCAGGGTTATTCTTTACTTCGTGCGGATCAGACGATTCTAAAAAAAATGACAGTGAAGTGGTTACCAAACCAGGTAAGTGGGAACCAACTACCATTCAATTGGTAAAAGTGGTACCGTTGCAGACTATCGATTATCCGCATACAGCCAATTGCAATAAAGATTATTTAGAACTTTCTGCAGGCAACAAAGCAATATTCTTTAGACACGAAGGTACCGATTGTAAAGTAACAGAATACGCCGATGCTTTTCAACGTACCGGAAACAACGTTTCTTTAAATGTACTGGGTTATAAAATTAGTGGGACGGTTGCTGTAGAAACAGCTACAAACATGGAAATTCACAGCGATATTTCAGAATACATTCCTTTAATAACAGCGCAGTTTCCAGAATACGAACAATATTTAAGTTTATTGGAAGGCGGAACAGTAAAATTGTCTTTCATTAAAAAATAGCATTTAAGCCTCTTTGAAAAAAGAGGTTTTTTTTATATCTTACCAAAAAACAATTTAAAATGGATTTTACAATTTACATTATCATTGGTGTTATTTTATTAATAGTACTGCTATCATTATTTACCGTTAAGCAGCAATCGGCTGTAATTGTTGAACGTTTCGGAAAATACCATTCTATTCGTAATTCGGGTTTACATATTAAAATTCCGTTGGTAGATCGTATTGCCGGCAGATTAAATCTTCGTATTCAGCAGTTAGATGTTATTATCGAAACAAAAACAAAAGACAACGTATTCGTTAAAATGAAGGTTTCTGTTCAGTTTAAAGTAATACAAGAGCATGTTTACGAAGCCTTTTATAAATTGGAATATCCGCATGATCAGATTACTTCTTACGTTTTCGATGTGGTGCGTGCCGAAGTTCCGAAATTAAAATTAGATGATGTTTTTGAACGTAAAGACGATATTGCAATTGCCGTTAAACGCGAATTGAACGATGCAATGGTTACTTACGGTTATGATATTATTAATACGCTGATTACCGATATTGATCCGGATATTCAGGTAAAACATGCAATGAACCGTATTAATGCCGCAGATCGTGAAAAAACAGCTGCAGAGTATGAAGGAGAGGCAGAGCGTATTAGAATTGTTGCAAAAGCTAAGGCAGAAGCAGAATCTAAACGTTTACAAGGACAGGGTATTGCAGATCAGCGTAGAGAAATTGCACGTGGTTTGGTAGAATCGGTTGATGTTTTAAACAGCGTTGGAATCAATTCGCAAGAAGCATCGGCGTTAATCGTAGTTACGCAACATTATGATACTTTACAATCGATAGGTGCAGAAAATAACTCAAACTTAATTTTGTTGCCGAATTCACCACAAGCAGGTAGCGATATGTTAAACAACATGGTAGCATCGTTCACGGCAAGTAATCAGGTAGGCGAATCTATGAAGAAAGTGAATGTAAGAGATAAAGGCTACAGCCAGCCGAAGAAAAATCTTCCACCACAAACCGATTTCCCTTCACAACATAATATAGAAGAGTAATAGATAAAAACCCTCGAAAGTCAAACTTTCGAGGGTTTTGTTTATAGTTTAATATAAGTATAGATAATTGGGCTAGGTTCTGCTGACGTACCACTAACAGACAATGTAGATGCAGAGACAAAATCTTGGTCGTCGTAGGTATTGTTGTAGGTACAAATCATTACAGATCCAGCAACAATTTTAATTGGTTTTTTGGCAAGTGTACCCGTATAAATCTCTAAACCATAATGTGGAAAAATCATTTCTATGGCTGTTGCAATTTCGTTGGAATTGGTCATTGTTCCTTTTTTAGACTCCTCGTAGATGTAGTTAATGCTGTATGGATCATTATCTCCAGCTTCCACGTATTTGATTTTTTCAATGTCGTTATTGGGTTTTAGGGTTATAGTTACTTCATGAAAATTTTCATTTTCATAAAAATAGCTTCGGTCTGCTTCATTCCAAACTACGGGTGTAACTTCATCATTGAACGCAAAGGCGGAAATCCTATCATTGTTATCGTAAGTAAAAGTATACATGCCATTTCCAATTGCACCTGTAACTTCTATGGTGCTGATTTGGTTTTCTGAATAATTAAAAAAGAAAATCGCCTGACCTGCAAAATTGATGGTTTCGACTGTTTTATCGGGATTATAAGACAAGGCTATATCTGTATCATCAAAAAAATTAATGTTTTGGATTAATCGTTCTTCTGCAGGGATTTTGGTAATATCTGAACTTTCATCATCACTTTTACATGAAAAAATGAAGACGGAAATTAAACTTAGAATTAAAATTTTTGATTTCATTTTGAGTAAATTTTAAAGTTTTATGTATTGGTAGTTTAAATAATTTGTCTGAGGACCATCACTAAAATTATAATTAACTACCGATTTTTTTAGAAATCCGTCTTGGTCATATTCGTTTTGAAAAGTTATGGGTCCTAGAGCGCCAATAATTTCTTCAATCGGTTCATGATTCAGATTATTCAAAGCACTAAAAAAGAAATAAGAAAAAGGGTTGCTAATACAATCATATATACTAATGTTATTTGTGTTGGAAAGCGGTCCTAATTTTTCATCAACAAGAAAAAAATCAAGCTGTGTATCTCCTGTTTTGTATTTTAAGATTTCATTATTGTTATTAACATCAACCTCGTAGGCATCACCATTATTTATAAATAAATATTTATTGCCAATTTTTTCTACTTTATATTCTATATTATTTTGGGTATAACCTATAATATTTCCATTAGCATCATGTATAAAATCTGTGACAATTGTAGGCGTTTCTGGTAATGAAAGATAGCATTTTGTAACCCTTCCGTTTTGGTCATACTCATATCGGACTTGGGAATCTCCTGACACCTTCTTTTTAATAGTTTTGTTAGTATTATATTCCAAACTTATCAATACTACTCCTTTGTCATTTGTTACTTTACTCAAATATTTTTCGTCAGCAGAAATCGGCGTCGTTCCTGAACTTTCATCATCAATTTTACAAGAAAAAAGAACTAGTAAAAGTATCACGGCTAATAATATTTTTGTTTTCATAATTTTAAAATTTATTGTTCTGTATAATGAAATGATACCTCTCTTCCAGCGCAAACCGTTTTGGTTATGTAATCGTCTTTGTTGTATTGATTGGCACAGTTGAAATTTCCTAAACTATTGAACACGGAAGTGACAGGGTATTTACTAAACGGAAGCATAAGATCTAACGAATTATGATCAATCATGTAGATATAAACAGAAACAGAGTTTGAATTCCATAACGAACCTTTTTTGATTTCATCAAACGTGTAACCCCAAGAATAAGTTTTTTGATTTTTCACATCAACTACTTTAAAATCTTGAAGATCTCCTTTGTTGTTTATCTTTAAACTATATTTCTGCTGAAGAAGGGAGTTGCTGTAACTATATAAATTTTTATCATCGTTAAAGCTCACTTGTTCAGATTGTCTAATATGGTTACTAAAACTTGTAATTTTGCCATTTTCATTATGCGTGAAAATAGTTGTAAATGAATTAGTTTCAGATGTGCTTATAACTTTGCTTACCAGATTATTTTCGTAGAAAAATTCATATCTCCTATCAACAAGGTTCAAGATTTTTACACGATTCTCACCATCAAAACTCACCTCATAATCATCTCCGTTGTAAGTGACTTTATCTAATAAGGTAGTTTTAGGATTTTGTTTAGGTTCAGTTAAAGTTTGATCGTCACTAGAACAAGAAAGTATGAACAATGACAGAAGGCCGATTAAAAAGAATTTTGTTTTCATAATCTAAATTTTATGTAAAATTCAGATTACAACTTCAATTATAAAAGAGAGATTTTACCAACTGTGAAGTTGAGTTGGTTAACGGTAGAATGGTTGTAAAAAACAAACACCAACTATTAAAGTTGGTGTTTGTTTTTTTTAATGAATTTGTTGAATAAAAATTTAAATACGGTTGATAATACTAAAGTTTTAACGCCTTGAGAATTTTTTACCGAACTACCAAAAGAAGCTAATCCTTGTTGAAGTAACTGCCTAGGTGAAAACAGCTGGGTAATTTCTTCGGCATTATTACCAATCTTCCTGATGCTAATTTCGCGTTCAAGTCTAAGTATTTCCAGTTCTTTATCAACCTCTTCGTATGTTTTGTAACGTATCTTCATAAATATCAGTCAAAAAAGATTCTAGAAAATTTTTTAAGAATAGGTATATCTATCATAGCCTTGCGCATTGAATAAACAATTAGTGCAACAACAATATAAAAACCACCTATAATCAAAAAACCGAAAGTATTACTGTCTAAGGCTTTTCCTATTGCAAATGCTGCAGCAAACGATAAAAAAAACAACGATAAAACAGCAAATAAGCTTAAAGCGAAAATTTTAAAAATGAAGCCTGCAGCTTTTGATGCTACTTTAAACCCCCACAGTGAATAATAATCAATGTTGGTTTCTAAATAAGCCTTAGCTTCAGACTTCATTTCATGAAGATTGTTTTTTAGATCTTCATTAAATGCCATAGACTACTTTAACTCAGATTTAATATTATCTGCAGCTTTGTTAGTCATATCTTTTGCTCTGTCAACCGCATTAGAAGCTTGTCCTTTTAATTCAGCCAATTTGCGCTCTAAACTTGCAATTACATCTTCTTTTTTATCATCGGCTTTATTTACAAAAGTATTTAAAGACGATTCGAAATCAGCTTTTTTAGAAGAAATCAAACTTTTAACCTGGTTTTTCAATTCATCCATTTTGCAGTTTAAATCATCAGTTCCAGATTTAAACCCATCAGAAATTTTCTTTCTTGTTTTTTCGCCTTGCTCAGGTGCTAATAATACTCCTGCTACAGCACCAACTGCTGCTCCTGCTAAAATAGCTACTAATGTGTTTCCTGTTTTTCCCATAACAAATTTTATTTAATTTTTAATAATGATTTAATTAGTACTAAAGTTAACTAATTTTTTTTAGAACGATGTTAATAACCGGTTAAAATTTAATAGACCGTAACTAAATAAGCCCAAAAAATCTATTTATATTTGCTTTTCAACATTTTACATAACTAACATGTTTAAAAACAAATTAGGAATTTTTACCTCGATATTTATTACTCTTGCAATTATAATTACCCTTTTATACGAATTTGATATTTTACCTGTTTCGGCAGATTTCATGATCGGCGTTCGTTGGGCAACTGCATTGGTATTGATCATAAACGCTTTGGCAAGAAAAAATCTTACCACATGGATTATCACATGTATGATACTTGGGGTTTTTGTTGGTGTCGATTTTCCTAATGCGGCAATGGCACTGCAACCGTTAAGCAAAGGATTTATCAAGCTGGTAAAAACCATTGTGGCGCCAATTATTTTTGCAACATTGGTTTATGGTATCGCCGGACATTCCGATTTAAAACAAGTTGGACGTATGGCTTGGAAGTCAATGCTGTATTTCTTTTGTGCAACGTCATGTGCCATTTTTATTGGATTAGCCGTAATTAACATTACACAGGCAGGTGTTGGAATTGATATGCAAAGCATGCCGCACGAAGAACTTCCTGCACCAAAACCGCCCGATGCAGCCTTACAATCATTACCTGATCATGTTCACGGAATTTATAAGTTTGCCCATTTTATTTACGATTTATTTCCTGAGAACATTGTAAAATCAATGTATGAAAACCAAGTATTGCAAGTTGTAGTATTTTCGGTTTTATTCGGAATAGGTTTGGCAATGGTCGAAGAAAAAAAGCGCAAGCCGTTGGTCGATTTTACCGAGAGTTTGTCTGAAACTATGTTTAAATTCACCAATATCATTATGTATTTTGCACCAATTGGTGTTGGGGCAGCAATGGCTTATACGGTGGGGCATTTAGGTGTTGATATCCTTAAAAACCTGTTCATGCTTTTAGGATCTTTATACATGGCGCTGGTATTTTTTATACTGCTGGTTTTTGTACCGATTATGTTGTTCTTAAAAATACCGATTAAAAAGTTTATTGCAGCCGTAAAAGAACCCGTTTCTATTGCGTTTGCAACCACAAGTTCCGATGCCGCTTTACCAAAAGCAATGAGTGCGATGGAAAAATTCGGAGTGCCACGTAAAATTGTATCGTTTGTAATTCCTACAGGCTATAGTTTTAATTTAGATGGAACTTCGCTTTATCTGTCATTGGCATCGATATTTGTTGCGCAGGCAGCGGGAATGAATTTATCTATTGGCGAACAATTAGCAATTGCCTTTACGTTAATGATCACATCAAAAGGAGTAGCAGCCGTTCCACGTGCATCGTTAATTGTGTTGATTGCAACAGCAGAACAATTTGGATTGCCGGTATTTATTATCGCTGCTATTTTAGGTATCGATGAATTAATGGATATGGCACGAACATCGGTAAACGTTATTGGTAACTGTTTGGCAACGGTTGTAATTGCCAAATGGGAAGGTGAGTTTGATGATGAAGCTCCGTACCGCTTAACTGATGAAACATTGGATGAGGTTTAATCTGCTAAAACATAAAAATAAAAGCTTTCCATAGGAAAGCTTTTATTTTTATCTGAATAATTTTTGATTAGAAAATAAAACCTTCACCGCTAAAGCAAATTTTTTAGTTTCTTCATCACTCATTGTTTTATGATTACTGAAATTAAATACTTTAGAATATTTTTTTTGTGTATCTGGTAATTCACCTATTTTAAAAGATTTAATTTCTCTGAAACTTTCTTGAGACAAGAATATGTCTGTTATCAAAGTTATAGCATTCTCCTCTAGAAAAAGAGGTTCAAATTCAATATCTTTAATAACTGATAAGTCAATTGTTTGTCTTACTATTATTTCAAAATGAGTTGTATTTGTTATAGGATTAATTCCTTTTGTGTTGCTATAGTATTCAATTGTTTTATCAAAACTATGATATTTTAAATACCCTTCATTTATGGTTAAATTATCTCTATGATTTAGAAACTTTGTTATATAGTCGGCTGCTTCTATTCTCTGTTGATCAGTTTGACTAAATGTGTTAAAGCAAGATAATGAGATTACTATAAACAGTAGTAGTTTTTTCATTTTATAATGTGTTTTTATTAGGTAATTTATATCCAGCTTTCTTTGGGGTTTAAATAAGTAGAAAGTACTGCGTAGATATGTACTTCTTTTTTGATTTCATCTACCTTAAAATGAATCATGTATTTAAAGTCTTTTAAAGGCAAGCATTGAATATCATTATATCGAATTTGAAAGTGTGGGTTTTGCTGTAACGTTTTTAAAGTTTCTCTATACTGTTTCAAAAAAACGTTACCAAAATCTTTTCTTTTACTGTTAAGGTAATCTTTGGCTTCTTTCAAATCATGTTTAACTTTTGGGTCGGCAATAATGGTGTATTTCTGCATTATTCGTTCTCTAACTCGTCTAACATGTCAAATGCATCAACTGGCTTTTTTGCTTCTTTAATGCGTTTTAAAACAAGATCTTTCTGCCATTGCGGTATATCTTCTGTTTCTTGTTTGTGTTTAAATGTTAAAAAATCAATATAACGCTCTACCTCCTCCAAAAATTTTTCTGGAAGTTGTTTTAGTTTATAGTTAACTTGTTTAAGTGAATTGCTATCCATCATTTAATATATTCATATCAAAGTTACAATAATAAAAGATATTTGAAAAGTAAGTGTGTTGTTTCTTTTAGAACGGAATTTTGTAATAGGTTGAACATCATGCTTGTGTTGTAAGATACAAACAAAAAATCCCAACATATAGCTGGGATTTTAATTTATAAATCAAAAAAAACTTACTCTTTACTTTCAACTTTAGCCCACGTATCGCGTAAACCAACTGTTTTATTAAATACCAGTTTTTCTGATGTAGAGTCTTTATCTGTGGCGAAATAACCCAAACGTTGAAACTGGAACTTATCTCCGCTTACAGCAGTTTTTAAGCTTGGTTCTACATAACCCGTGATTACTTTTAACGAATCAGGGTTAATGTATTCTTTAAAATCAACTTCTTTGTTACCATCAGGATTTTCGTGTGTAAACAAACGGTCGTAAATACGTACTTCGGCTTCAACAGCATGCGGAATCGAAACCCAGTGAATAGTTCCTTTTACCTTGCGTTTTGATGCTTCTGTTCCGCTTCCCGATCTTGAATCGGCATCGTACGTCACATGAATTTCGGTAATATTTCCGTTTTCATCCTTTACAACGCTTTCGCCTTTAATAATGTACGCGTTCTTTAAACGGACTTCTTTCCCTAATGTTAAACGGAAAAACTTATTATTTGCTTCTTCCAAGAAATCTTCACGTTCAATATATAATTCTCTAGAAAAAGGAACTTTTCTAAACGTTAATTCTTCTGCTTCAGGATTGTTTTCAGCATCTAACCATTCTTCCTGACCTTCCGGATAATTTGTAATAATCATTTTAACCGGATCTAAAACAGCCATTACACGATCGGTAATTTTGTTTAAATCTTCGCGAACACAGAATTCCAACAACGAAACATCAATTAAATTGGTACGTTTTGCAATTCCAATGGTATCGGCAAAATTACGAATCGCAGTTGGCGTGTAACCTCTGCGACGCATACCCGAAATGGTACTCATACGCGGATCATCCCAACCAGTAACATGTTTTTCGTTTACCAATTGCAGCAATTTACGTTTTGATACAACGGTGTGCGATAAATTTCTACGAGCAAATTCGCGCTGTTTTGGTCGAACTTTCTCGTTATCGTAAATCTGATCTAAAAACCAATCGTACAATTCGCGGTGTGGTAAAAATTCCAACGTACAGAACGAATGTGATATTTGTTCGATATAATCACTTTCACCATGAGCCCAGTCGTACATAGGATAAATTTTCCAATCTGCTCCCGTTCTGTGGTGCGATGCATTGATGATTCGATACATAATAGGATCGCGCATTAACATATTGGTCGATGCCATATCAATTTTTGCACGTAAAATATAAGCACCCTCGGCAAATTCACCGTTTTTCATTCGTTCGAACAAATCCAGGTTTTCTTCAACAGAACGATCGCGATTTGGCGAATTAACTCCGGCCTGTGTTGGTGTACCTTTTTGATTTGCAATTTCTTCTGCCGATAAATTATCAACATAGGCTTTGCCTTTCTTAATTAAAAGAACAGCCCAATCATATAATTCCTGAAAATAATCAGACGCATAAACTTCCTGATCCCATTTGTACCCCAACCATTCTACATCGTGCTTAATAGCATCAACAAACTCCTGCTCTTCTTTTGCAGGGTTGGTATCATCAAAACGCAAATTTACAGGTGCGTTGTAATCTAATCCCAAACCAAAGTTTAAACAGATCGATGATGCGTGCCCAATGTGCAGGTATCCGTTAGGTTCGGGCGGAAAACGAAAGCGTAATTTATCTTGTGACAAACCATTTTTTAAATCGTCTTCAATGATTTGTTCTATAAAATTCAATGATTTTTCTTTTGTTGACATTGTATTTCTAACTTTTATACAAAGATAGAAAATGTTTAAAGTTTAAAGTTTAAAGTTCATAAAAAAACAGATAAAAAGTTAGTAAATTTGAACTTGAAACCTGAAACAAATTATATGGGAATTATTCGCTTAACAAACATACGCGTTTTTACAAATCACGGCTGCCTGATTGAAGAAGCTAAAATAGGATCGGAATACCGAGTTGATTTGGAAATTAAAGCCGATTTAAGAAAATCATCTGAAACCGATGAATTAGCTGATACCGTTGATTATGTGCATTTAAACCGTATTGTTGTGGAAGAAATGGCGATACGATCTAAATTGTTAGAACATGTTGCCAAACGAATAGTAGTGCGTGTTTTTGACGAATTGCCTATGGTGTCGCGTATTTTGCTGGAAGTATCAAAAATAAATCCGCCTATTGGTGGTGATGTACAGCAAGTTACTGTTGTTATGGAAGAATACCGGGCATAATTTTACGCTTTGGGTTTTGATATTTAATTTTTTGTAGTAGATTTGCAAACACATTACAGAATGGCATCTTGGCCGAGTGGCTAGGCACCGGTCTGCAAAACCGGCCACAGCGGTTCGAATCCGCTAGATGCCTCTTTTAAAAACCTTCAACTATTGAAGGTTTTTTTGTTTTACTACATTTTGCGTTTTCCAAATTGCTATATTTATCTTTAAAATTTACATTATGAAAAAAATTGCATTATTGTTTCTATTGATGGTAATTGCAGCGTGCTCATCGGAATCTTTATCGGTTAAACAAGCTACAAACTTAATTGAAGAACATACACAGAAATATCCTTATTTCGAAAAAACGACTTTGCAGTTAGGTGAGCAAAAATACAGTGTTCGGAAAGATTCTGCTGAAATATCGACTTTAAGAAATCTGGCATCGCAAGATTTAATCAGTTTAAAAATGATTAGTTCACATAAAAAACTGCTTTCCAAAGATTCTGTTTTAGTAGTAAATATTGGCTTAACAACTAAAGCTGCCGATTTTGTAATCGATCAGAAAAAGAATAAAGCCCAGGTTAAAACCTATCTTTTTACCATTCAGGAAGATTCTGATGTTCAGTTAGAATTAAACAGTAAAACAAAAGCCACGGCATCTGCAAAGCTTATTAAAACCACCACGCCTTTTGCGGGTTTAAGTAAAGATAAAAACCCGAATGCTGCCTTTATCACTCAAAAATTCATCTTAAAATACAACAAAGAAACCGGTTGGTTTGTAGCCAGATAATAAATTCAATTTTGCTAAAAACGTAATATTTGGTGTCTATCTAAAAACTTCAAATACAATAAAAATTAATAAGTGTAGTTATATTAAGATAAATTTAAAACATACTATTATGAAAAACTATCTTAAAATTACTACAGTTGTAGCAATGCTGTGATTAATCTCTTGCGACAAAGAAGATGATAACACCAAAATGGAACAAGAGAATTTTTTTAACTTAAAAGTTGGTAGAAATTGGGTTTATAAAAACTATAATGGTGATTCGATCCAAGGCATGAAATTTTCTAATACGCTTGATTCAGTTGTCTTAACAGATAAATTTAATTTCGAAAATAAAAACTATTTTAAAAGAGAAATATTTTATAAAAATTTGAATATAGGAAGTTGGGAGTGGAGAAGTGTGAATTACATCTATATTAACTCTAAAGGTCATTTAATAACATTTGCAAAAGACCCTAGAGAAAATAATGATCAAAAAGAACATACAATTCACCCTGGACTAGATAAAGATTTTATACATAATGATGAAGTTATTTTTGGTGGAGAATCTTATGGAACTGTTGTCTATAAATTAGAGGCTAATAGAACTATAAGCGTAGAAGGAACAGACTACTTGTCTTATCCATTTGTTGGAAGATTACAGCCAAATGAAAAAGTACCAAAAGAACGTGTTACTGAATATCATTATGCTAAAGGAGTTGGTATGGTTAAAGAAGTTTTAGCTGCTATTTATGGCGATGCTACATGGGAAAGACACCTTGTTTCCTATAATTAAAAAATAAACCCGTGATAAATTTTATCACGGGTTTATTTTAATACCCTAACTTCTCTCTAACTCGGTTTAAAGTTCCATTTGCAATAACAGAGGCTTTTGCTGCACCTTCTGTTAAAAACTGGTCAACCTCTTCAAAGTTGTTCATATAGTAGGTGTATTTTTCACGAATACCTTTAAACTTATCGCAAATCAATTCAAACAAAGCTTGTTTAGCGTGTCCGTAACCATAATTTCCACCTAAATAATTCGCACGCATTTGTTCAGTTTGTTTTGGTGTTGCCAGTAACTTATAAATAGCAAATACGTTACAAGTATCCGGGTTTTTAGGTTCTTCTAACGGAGTTGCATCGGTAACAATTGCCATAATTTGTTTGCGCAGCTTTTTATCGTCTTCAAAAATATTAATGAAGTTGTTACGAGATTTACTCATTTTTTCACCATCGGTTCCGGGAACGGTCATGATATCGTCCGAGATTTTAGCATTCGGCAATACAAACGTTTCTCCCATCTGGCTATTAAAACGAGATGCGACATCACGCGTAATTTCCAAATGCTGCAACTGATCTTTACCAACCGGCACAAATTCGGCATCGTACAATAAAATATCGGCAGCCATAAGCATTGGGTAGGTAAACAAACCGGCATTTACGTTTTCTAAATAACTTGATTTATCTTTAAACGAATGTGCCAACGTTAAACGTTGAAACGGAAAAAAACAGCTTAAGTACCAGGTAAGCTCACAAGTTTGTGGCACGCTAGATTGTTTGTAAAAGGTAACACGGTTGGTGTTTAACCCACAAGCAAGCCAGGTTGCAGCCACACTGTATGTATTTTCTTTTAATGTTTTAGCGTCTTTAATCTGTGTTGCCGAATGTAAATCAGCGATAAATAAAAACGTTTCATTTTCAGGATTATTTGCCATTTCAATAGCAGGCAAAATAGCTCCTAAAAGATTTCCAAGGTGTGGGGTTCCGGTACTTTGAACTCCTGTTAATACTTTTGCCATTCTTTTAAAAATTAATTTTTACAAATTTAAAAGTTTATAACGTTAGTTGTTAAAATTATTTATTTATTAATTTGCAGTGTCTAACAAAAAACACATGAACTTTTTACAAAACACCATCTGGTTTTTATGGAAAATATGGTTTTACCTGATTATACTGGTGGTAATTGTGGTGCTTTCTCCTTTTTTAATCATTTCATTATCAACCGATAAATTTTACCGTTTCTTTTTTCTTTTAGCGAGAATCTGGGCGTACGCGGTATTTTACGGAACAGGTTTTAGGAAATCTATCGTTACCAAACAAAAGTTCGATCCAAACAAAAGTTACATGCTTACGGCAAATCATACATCGATGATGGATATTATGCTGATGCTGATTTTGGTTAAAAATCCGTTTGTTTTTGTTGGAAAGAAAGAATTGGCAAAACTGCCCATCTTTGGATATTTCTATAAAAGAGCCTGCATTTTGGTAGATAGATCAAGTTCGGTAAGTCGACAAAAAACTATGATTGCTGCGGCACAAAAGCTGGCAAGCGGTTTAAGCGTTTGTATTTTTCCCGAAGGCGGTGTGCCACATGACGAATCGGTTGTTTTAGATAATTTTAAAGACGGAGCTTTTCGTTTGGCGATCGATTTTCAAATTCCGGTGGTCCCCATAACCTTTATCGGATTAAAAAAGATGTTTCCTTTCCGATTTTTTGCAGGTCATCCCGGAAATGTATTCATTTACCAGCATCCGTTTGTTGAAACCAAAGGATTAAGCCAGCGCGATAAACCCGAACTAAAAGATCAAGTACGCGAATTGATCTTACAACCTTTGTTAAAACATGAAAAAAATAATCATTCGTAGTTTAATAGCAATTGTTTTATTGGCTGCCGCAGTTTTGCTGGTACTTAAATTTGTACGTCCGCAACACGATGTTTCGCTTGAAGCTAAAGATCGGTTTATATTAAACTCCGATAAAGCAAAAGAATTTTTAAAAGATCATCCCGATTTTAATCAGAACATTGTTTTCTTGGCAGATATGGCTATTAAAAGCCGTTACAACCGTTTTTATGTGTACAATGTTAAGAGCGACAGTATTTTGCACAAAGGTTTGGTGGCGCATGGAAAAGGATCGAACACCGGAACGTATGGCGAACTGCAGTTTAGCAATGTGGAAGGCAGTAATATGACCTCGTTAGGAAATTATAAAGTAGGAGTAGATTACGTAGGCAGATTTGGAAAATCGTACAAACTACACGGTTTAGATAAAACCAACGACCAAGCTTTTGCGCGTTACGTGGTTTTGCATACCTACGCGTTTATGCCGCACGAAGAACAGTTGGTACCCATTATTAATAGCGAAGGCTGCCCCATGGTTAGCAAAGAAACTTTTAAAATTTTAGAAGACATTATTGACAACAGCAAAAAACCTATTTTGTTAAGGATTTATTATAAATAGAATTATTGAATACTAGGCTTATTTAACTGATTAGATATTTGTGAAGCGACAGAGGTCAAACTCAAATTTTAGTATTTAATTTGCCATTTCGAAAACCAATATTATAGGAAGTTTTTATCTTTTTTCTTATTACACTCAATCCCTGTGGAAATACATCTTCTACTTCTCCATTACCTCTGTCAATTGTTTTAATAGGTTTTTCTTTTCTCAAATTTTCGTGAAAAATGTGCCGTCTATCTTCATTGATTTTTTTAATATTCTTTTCAAAATTTACATCATCTACAGTTTCTCTTAAAAGTTTTACGTTCTTTTCATAGGTTCTTAATTCACTATAACCTCGAGAATATAAAGAATGAAATTTTTCAATTAATTCTTTTTCAATTGTTGATTTGGTTTTTTCACGATAAAGCTGATTGATATTTTTTATAAGTTTAGAATCAATGTCGTCTATTACGTCAATCTCAAAATTATGTGCAAAGATGTTTCTCACTTTTCTCACTAAATCACACATTACAATAGTCTCATTGGGTATAATTCTCATTGATTTTAGTAAACTTATTTTGAAAGAAAATGTGAAGTCACTTCTATCTGACAAGTTTTTATAGTCAATAAAGAAACATTTTAGTATTCTGTCAAAATATGACTCAACAATAATTCCTGCTAATATAATTCTTGAACGATGATCCCCAGTATTGATTATTCTAGAATAATTTTCTATGGACTTTTGGTTATTATCTTCAACATTTTCAAAGTCGAAAAGTGGTGTTGAAAAAATAGGTTTTTTTCTTGATTCATTTGTTGATTTAAAATTACTATTAACGGTTAGGGACTTTTGCTAATTTATGAAAGTAGCTCATAAATTAGTTTCTACTGATTAAAACGTACAAAATTTATATAGCCATTTCTCACCACCATTTTCCAAAAAAATCATGTTATTTGAATTGTTTTTTACACTACATTTTTGTTTTCGCTTCTTCTAGTAAATTTAATAAATTTTGTAAATCAGCTTCACTTAATGTTGCCATACTTTTACTAGTGTATTTTTCAATTTTAAGAAAGCTAGTCCATTTCGATTTTTTAACTTCAAAATAACTTCCTAAACTAAATCCTCCTCTAGATGAATAAGTTACTTCTGTATATGTCGTTGGAGTTGTTTTCAGTACATTTTCAGTGAGATTTTTTATTGAAATAATTAATCCATCAACTTCGTCTTTATCAATTGCATTAATATAAGTGTCCGAGTAAGTTCCGTATCCTTGTTTTTCAAATCGTACAGAACTATTTGATTCGTTATTATTAAGATCCTTTATTTTTAGTATTTTCACTTCAGTACCACCAACACTTCCAAGATCAATAAAATCTTTCTGAAGTAAGGTGCCGGATCTTTGAGAAAATTTATCAGATTTTGTTGTTTCCAAATCTTTCTTTAAATCTTGCGAAAAAGCTGTCAATGAAGAAACTGTAAAAATTGTAAGTAGAATTTTTTTCATTTTAAATTATTTAGAATGTAAAAGTATTTTGTAAAAGATAATGTTTATTACGGGAATCCGTATTTTAATAAGAATAATTCAAATAAAGCCTCGGGTAACGTAATTTTGTGCCTTCGTATTTTTAAAACTGTTTATCAAATGTTTTCCCGTTGAATTTATAAACACCACCATTTGCCATTCCAAAAAGCAAATTGTTTTGGTTGTCTTTATAAATAGCCCAAATCATTGGGTTAGATAGTTGGTCACTAATTGAATAGTTTGTCAACGTTTTACCGTCATATTTCCAGGCTCCTGTATCTCTGTCTCCAAACCAAATATTTCCTTCTGCATCTTCTTCAATTGCAAAAACGTGTTCCAGTGTACCTGGTTGTGACTTATCTCCTCTTCTTGCGCTTGTTGGATGGATTAAATTATTCTTTTCAGAAAAATTAATGATTGAATTACCTTCCATTAGCAAAACGCCAATTCCATTATTTCCTATCCAAACACGACCTTTTGAATCGGCTAATACACTTCTTATGTGCAAAAGCTCATTATCTTTTAGCTTCAATTTTTCCTCATCAAATATATCTACCACTTTACCATCATAGCTGAATAGTGCCGCATAAGTCGCAATCCAAACTTTTCCGTTTTTATCTTTTGAAATACCGGTTACCCCATAAGAATTATTAGGATTTTCATTTTTAGGTTTTGGAAAAATCAGATAGTTCATATTCTTTCCATCAAAACGATTTATGCCATCTTCTTCACCCGCATAAAACCATAAATCTCCATGCGTTTCATTCCATTGATATTTTGTTTCATTGGTATTAGTGAAATAATTTGTCAACTTTCCTTTGTCATATACACTTGCTCCCTTGGAGGTTTCGATCCAGATTTTACCATTCATGTCTTCTTGAATGGAACGGATTTGATTTTCTGCCAAACCTTCATTGGTTGTAAAGTATTCAAAATATTTCCCATTAAAAATACTTACACCTTCATTATGACTTCCCAACCAATAATTGCCTTTACTGTCCTGAAAGATTGCTCGTATTCCCGAAGTAAATTTCAAGGTATCGGTTTTTGAAGTCGCGACCAATTCCGGCTTGCTTATTTCTTTTTCTGTTGATTTCTTTTCAACGCAAGAAAAATTCAGTGACAATAGGAGGATTAGATAAATCAATTTTAATTTTTTCATTAGGATTTAAACTTTTCAAATGTCTTTCCATTAAATTTATACACACCATTTTCCTGTGTTCCAAGCCAAAGCTCGCCCTTGTTATCCTTGTAAATGCTGAATAATTTGATGTTTTTTGAGTTCTCTTGAACAGGATAATGTGTAATTTTTGTTCCATCATATTTCCAAACGCCATCAACATAAGTTACAAACCACAAATTATCCTCGTTGTCTCTTACCGTTGAAAGATATTCATTTAGAACACTATTAGTTTTGCCATCTAAACTGCCTATGCTTTCATGTCTGGTATAAAATTGATTGCTATTTAAAGTTGCGTTGTCGTAAACACTATAACGTTTTTCGGTGCTAAACCAAAAGTCGCCATTTTTGTCTTCCGTAATGGAACGCACACCATTCGCCCCTCCTTCGCGAAATTCCGTCACATCTTCTTCTGTAATCCATTCAAATGATTTTCCGTCAAAACGACCCACACCAACCGGATTGGTACCAAACCAAATGTTTCCTTTTCTGTCTTTATAAATGCTATAAACATCAAATGGATTATTAAGTTGAGGTGGATTTGGAAGTGTCAATTCAAATAAGCTATTTCCATCGAAGCGGTAAACTTTTTGACTAATTTGATAAGGATTTAATAACCACAAATCATTTGCTTCCAGTTTCCATTCATTACTTGGCGTTGCCCTAATATGGGTAAATGAATTTCCGTCAAACTTTGTAATAGTAGCATCTGGATTCATGCCTGAGAAATAGATGTTGCCCGATTCATCTTCTTTTATATCATCCACTCTATCGGTGTACAAACCGTGTTTTGTGGTATAATTGATCAACGTTTTACCATCATATTTGTACACACCGGTTTTCCAACTACCAAACCAATAGTTATTTTTCTTGTCTTGGTAAATCACCATAATATTGCTTCCAAGTTCTTTTACAGTGTCGCCCTTTACATTGACTTCTTTTAAAGGGACAGCATGCTCCTTCGAATTTGAAGCCTGCCCATTGCACGAAGTCAAAATGGATATAATACCGAAAAATAAGAGTGTTGTTGGTTTCATTTTTTTGTTTTAGTTTGTTGTAGATGGCTGAAACGCTGGATAAGCCCCGCTTTTGGCAAACTGTTGTTACCGGCGGTTTTTGTTTCAGTTTAATTATTGTATCATTTTTATAGTTTCATTAGATAAATATTGCACCTGTTAAACTTTCAAGTTCATTAAGTTTTTCAACTATTAGGTTTGGACATTTGTCGCAATAGTAAAATGTTCCAAATTCTTTTATTTCTGACTTGTAAATGAATAATTCACCATTGCAAGCTTTACAATTTTCAGGATCTGCTTCTATGTTAATAACACTCAAATTTTCGATTTCTTTTCTTATAGTCTCAAGTATTACTTTAACTTCCCATTGATTGTCAGAATAATTTATGTTATAAAATTGTTCAAACTCATCACAAATCAATAACATTTTGATGAAAGTATTTTATCTTTTTTCAAAATTCTCAATAGTGTATTTCCCACAATAATTCTTGAGTTTGTCAGTATAACTTGAGGCTTTAAAAATTATTTTTGTTCTAGGATGATTTAAGTCTAACATTTTTTATAAAATTGCTGGTAACACCCAAATATACACAATTACTCATTTTTTTAATAAAAAAATAGTATAACCCAAAAGACAGCATATTTAATGTGAGGAGTTTAGTGATTTTAGGCAGTAGTAACACAAATCTAGCCAGTAGCAACGTAAATCGGGTTCTACAAAATACAAATCGAATGCTACAAAATGTAATTCGGATGTTGCAAAACACAAATCGAGTACTACAAAATGCAAATCGGATGCTACAAAAGACAAATCGGGCGCTGCAAAATGTAAATCGAGTATGTAGAAATGTAATTAAGGATACGATCTTCTAAAATTCGCATGTTGGGAAGCGGTAAAAAAATCGCGGAATATTTGATGAATAGGCTCATTGGTGTGCGATGCTTTAATACCTAACTGAAAATAAAGATCTAAAATTTTGTGCGATAAATTGGCAACCAGTGTTTCAGCAAACTGATGAATTTCGGTTTGAACTTCGGCTGTTATTTCTTGCTTATTTTCTAAAAGGGTTTCAATTTTATCGGCAAATAAATAGGTTTGATTTTCTTCTGTGGAAAGATTGTTTCTAAAAGTTGATAAATCTAAAAGCGGTCTTATTTTTTCTGCTTCGTCCAAAAAATGTGCTGCCATTCCCAGATAATTTACCAATAAGGTTAAATCGGCAAAAATGCGAAACGGAATTCGATCTAAAAAGGCATCTGTATAAAATTCGTTGTAAATAAAACTGTGATTGGCATCAACCAGAACATTATCAACTGTGAACGAAAAAGTTCCGGTAGCCTGCATTCCCATAGCGTTCCAGTCGGCAATAATTGCTGCCTGATCTTTCGGAATAATAAAAGAACGAATCAATTCTTTACCATTTTCGTCTAAAACAGGCTGGTCGTTCTCGGTAACTACGGCATTCAAAGTAAAATGACTCAAATGTGGTGCGCCGGTTGCAAATGTCCATCTGCCATTAATCAAATAGAAATCATTCATTTTCTCGGCAGTTCCGCCAATAGCTCCGCTTCCGCCAAAACACGTAAAGTTGTCTTTAAAAAGTTCGCGGGCAATTTCGGGTTTTAGGTTACGGGAAAAATAGTTGGCACCGGCACATAAAGTAACCATCCAACCCAGGCTTCCATCAATAAACGAAAGCGATTTTAAAAGTTTCAATCCGTTTGTAAAGTTCAAACCCAAACCGCCATACATTTTAGGAACCCAGATTTGCAGCCATCGTTCCTTATAAATATGCTCAATAACATCGGCAGGAATTTTTTTCGCTCCGAATAACCTTTGCTGAATTGTGGAACTATGCATGTTTTTGCTGCTTTAAAATTTTGTACCAGTTAATGTATCCAAAAATGGCAACCACAAACAAAAAGGCGGTTAAGGCAGCGTACAAATACAGTTCTTTATGAATTAAAAGCGGCACGGCAAGAAAATTACTAATATTTAGCAACACCCAGTTTTCAATTTTGCGCTTTGCCATAAGCCACATACCCGCCCAGGCAAAAGCGGTAACCAAAGAATCCCACAGAGGGACATCGCTGTTGGTGTAATTGGTTAAAAAGATATAGAAAATTAAAAATGCCGAAACCACAATACCTGTTGCCTTGTATTTTTCGGTAGTTGTGGTAAATGATATAGGAGTTTCGGTTTGTTGTTTGCCAAATTTCCAGAACAGCCAACCGTAAATACTCATTACCAGATAGTAAAAATCAAGGGTAAACTCGGCATACAGCTTGGCGTTGAACTTAACAAACATAGCCAGAACAATACCGGCAATTCCAAAAAGATAATTGTGAATGTTGTTGCGTTGTGCCAGTAAAACCTGCACAACTGCGAAAAATACACCAAACCATTCTAAAAGGCTGGTTTTACTTAAAATTTCCTGCATCATATAAATAAATTAAATGATGAGATGATAAAGTTACAATCCCTACGCCGGCATTATCCGGATCAGGTGCAGAACTAGGTTCTTGGGTATCATCTCAGCCAATAATGATTGGCACCCCATTGCTGGCTCAAAATTGATGATTTTTTCTGGATTGCGAAAGGTTTTTACATATATATTAAATACTTTTGCAAAAAAAACATGAGTAATATTTGTACAAATTGTGATACAGAGAATAGTTTAGACGCTAAATTTTGTAAAAGTTGTGGGTATTCTTTGCCAAAACAAAATCCGATAAAAGAAGTTATACATTCCAAAACAGAGAAGGAAGTTGTTAAAAAGAAATCGAATTTGCTTGTTGTAATAGGCACTGTATTAGGTTTTTTTGCAACATTTTTTCTGGTTCAATTTTTCTTTAATAAAGATAATTCTATTGATAAAGAAATGAAACTTGTTGCAGATGAACTTAATAAAACCTGCCCCGTGCAAGTGGATGAATATACTGTTTTAGAAAATACTGTGGCGTTGCCAGGAAAGATTTTCCAATACAATTACAAGTTGATTGGTTTAGATAAATCTGAAGTTAATTTAGATACTGTACGTAAATATGTGTATCCAGGTATTTTAGAAAATATCAAAACAAATCCTTCTATGGAACCTCAACGAAAAAGAGATGTTACTTTTAAATATTATTATAAAGACAAAAATGGTGCTTTTGTTGACGAATATGTTGTAAAACCAACCGATTACAAATAAAAGCGCCCTTTCAATTGAAAGGGCGCTTTTGGTTTAAGAACTTTGTTGTTCTTTAATATGTGCTTTAATACGCTCTTCTAATTCTTCCTGAAGTTCCGGATTATCTTTAATTAATGCTTTAACACCATCACGACCCTGACCTAATTTGGTGTCGCCATAACTAAACCATGATCCCGATTTTTTTACGATTTCAAAATCAACAGCCAAATCTAAAATTTCGCCCGTTTTCGAAATTCCTTCGCCATACATAATGTCGAATTCTGCGGTACGGAAAGGCGGTGCCACTTTGTTTTTAATAACTTTTACTTTAGTACGGTTACCCATTACGCTGTCGCCGTCTTTAATCTGTGTAGATTTACGAATATCTAAACGAACCGATGCGTAGAACTTTAACGCATTACCACCCGTTGTAGTTTCTGGGTTTCCAAACATAACACCTATTTTTTCACGCAACTGGTTAATAAAAAACACGGTACAATTTGTTTTAGAAATGGTTCCGGTTAATTTACGCAACGCTTGCGACATCAATCGGGCATGTAATCCCATTTTAGAATCGCCCATTTCACCTTCAATTTCACTTTTCGGCGTTAATGCAGCAACCGAATCAATAACTACGATATCAATTGCGCCCGAACGAATCAAGTTTTCTGCAATTTCCAATGCTTGTTCCCCGTTATCAGGTTGCGATATAATAAGGTTATCAATATCAATACCTAATTTTTGCGCATAAAAACGATCAAATGCATGCTCGGCATCAATAAAAGCGGCAATTCCACCGGCTTTTTGAGCTTCTGCAATGGCGTGTAAAGTTAAGGTTGTTTTACCAGACGATTCCGGTCCGTAGATTTCAATGATTCTTCCGCGCGGATATCCCATTACACCTAAAGCAAGGTCTAATCCTAATGAACCCGACGGAATCGCTTCAACTTCCTCCACCGCGCTATCGCCCAATTTCATTACGGTTCCTTTGCCGTACGTTTTATCTAATTTATCTAATGTAAGCTGTAAAGCTTTCAATTTTGCTTCTTTATCTGCACTCATATTCTTTTCTAGATTGTAAAAGTAAAAATACCTTTTTTTATTGAATTATAAATTGATTTGTAAATTTTAAATAATCAAATTTTTGGTCGAAACAGCTCTTTTTTGTAACTTAACAATTATAATTTAAAATTTAGCTATGAAAAAGACAATTTTAATTACAGCATTTGCAACTTTAATATCTGTTATCGGTTGCAAAGATACACCAGAAGAACGACAAGAAAAGTCGTCAGAAAAAAAATTAGAGCGTAAATATGATAAAGCGCAAGATTACACCTACACCAACTGGGTTTTAAAGAGTAATGATTCGGTTCGAAAAATCTTTAAGGAAAAATTTACATCGCAACAGCTTACAACAATTGTGGCATTAAACAGGGTGGATAAAACCACTTTTGCTTCGGTAGATACTTTGCTGATTCCTGATCAGTTCGATGATGATTTCTTGGCATATTCTCCTTTTCCATACACATTAAGCAGTGCGAAAGATGTTAAGAAGCTGGCGATTTTTTCATATCCTATTCAAGCCTACGGATTGTATGAAAACGGCGAATTGGTAAAATGGGGACCATCGAGCATGGGATCGAAACAGCATAAAACACCAGAAGGACTTTATTTTTGTAATTGGAAAGGCGAAGAAACCGTAAGTACATTTGATGATGAGTGGATTTTACGTTGGAATTTTAATTTAGATAACAAAGAAGGCATCGCATGGCATCAATATTCATTGCCAGGTACACCGGCGTCGCATTCTTGTTTACGATTGTTAGAAGCCGATGCGAAGTGGATGTACGATTGGGCTGATGAATGGATTTTGGCTGATAAAGAAACAGTGAAAGCTAAAGGAACACCCGTAATTGTTTATGGAAGTTATAATTTCGATGGAAGAAAACCTTGGTTAGATCTTGCAAAAGACAGTCATGCAAACGATATTTCGGCTGAAACCTTAAACGGAATTGTTGGTAAATATCAGGCAGAAATACTAAAAGAACAGAAAAATCGTGAAACAGTTTCGGCAGTGAAATAATAGTTTATGATTGACAGTAAGCGGTCATGCTGAACTTGTTTCAGCATCTCAAAAGAAAAGTCAGTCAAAGCTATTTCATGCCATGCACTGAATAACAAAAAGTAGTTGTTATAATTTATTTTTGACCTATAGAAAATCTTATTTTAACAATCGGTTTTTTTATTAATTTCGTATAAAAATTTGAAATGAAAAAAATTATTGTTTTATTGGTAACTGTGCTGTTTTTAGCGGGTTGTAAAAAGGAAATGGAGACGCAAGATTTAGAAATTGATTCTACTACCATTCAGCAGAATATCGAAACAAAAGTAGATTCTATCGCTATAAAAAGAAACGATTCTATTCAATTAGCAAAGAAAGATTCTGTGGCAGCGGTTAAAAAAGCCGAGTTAGAAAAAAGTAAAAAATCAAAAAAATATGCCGTTTACAAAGGCGAAGCTTTTAGCTATTGGCCAATAAAAGCCAGCGATTCGTTGCGTAAACTTTTTTACAACACGTTTACAAAAGAACAGCAATATACCATAGCGGCGCTAAACCGTATTGATACCGATCATATTAAAACGCGCGATACGTTGATTGTTCCAAATGAGTTCAAAGCAACTTTTATGGATTACACTCCGTTTCCACGCAAGTTAGATAATTTAGCGGAAGTTCCTAAAACGGTTATTTTCTCGTACCCTATACAAGCTTATGGCGTGTACGAAAAAGGAAATCTGGTTAAATGGGGACCAACGAATATGGGTAAAAAATCAGCTCAAACTCCGCGTGGATTGTTTTTCACCAATTGGAAAGGCAGAAAAGTTACAAGTACGGTTGATGATGAATGGATTTTAAACTGGAATTTCAATATTCATAATACCGGCGGTGTGGGGTGGCATCAGTATGCTTTACCAGGTTATCCGGCTTCGCATTCTTGCTTACGTTTGCTTGATGCCGATGCACAATGGTTGTATAATTGGGCAGATCAATGGGTTTTATCCAATGATAAAAAAACGGTGAAAGTTAAAGGTAACCCGGTAATTGTTTTTGGCGATTATAAGTTCGGTGCTAAAGGCGTCTGGCATCAGTTGGTAGAAGATCCAACAGTAACAACCATTTCAAAAAGTGCTTTAGAAGCTATTGTTGAACCTTATTTGGCTGAAATTTTCAATCAGCAAACCATCCGTGAAGAGTATAATAAATCTAAATCAGGTACTAAACCTAATGAGGATGCTTTAAAAACTATTAAGGATACTATTAATTAGATTAAATTCAAATTACATTACTGAATATATAGGTTAAACATGTTTTTGTAACTTTAGTAAAACAATTATTAGTTATGAAAAAGAATCTAATCTATATGTTCAGTTTTTTGTTGGTGGGCTTTGTGTTAATGTCTTTCAACAATAATTTCCGTACAGAAAAGTATGAGGAACTATCGAAAGACGGTTTTAAAAATCTTAAAATCCTACCAAAAGATATCTCAAAAGACAGTTTAATGTCTTTGATGAAAGGCTACAATCAGGCGTTGGGTGTAAAATGCAATCATTGTCATACTATGGATAAATCGTCAGATGAGAAACATGAAAAAGAAATTGCCCGCCACATGATTAAGCTCACTAACGAGCTAAATGCAAAAGAATTTGCGCCAATTGGTGATCAATATAAAAATGCCATTGAATGCGCAACCTGTCATCGCGGATCTACAAAACCAATGAATGATACAAAAGCTTTTATGGGAAGTAAAAAATAATATTCTTTTTATTTAGAAAATATTTAAGAACTATTTAGTAAAATGTGAAATCCGCTGAATAATTTTTTGTTCAGTGGATTTATTTATTACATTTACATCTATAAACTTGTAAATAAACAGATTATGAAAAAAAGTACAAATTTATTCGAATTCTTTTTAATGCTTTTTTTGGGCGTATTTTTTGTTTCTTGCGATTTTCTAGATGATCATATAAAAAATCCGATAAGATCAAAATGCAATGAGAAAGCGGTGCTAGATCATGTGGCATTTCCTTTAGTAAATACAACAAATTACTGGATCACAAATGTAGTTTTAAACGGAGATTGTTTAGAAATTACCCTGTCTTCAAGTGGTTGCAACCCTAATAATTGGGATATGAATTTAATTGGCGTGGCAAGTACTACTAATATTTATCCGCCTTTGTTTCATGCAAAAGTAGAATTAATTAATAATGAAGAATGTTTGGCGGTGTTTCAAAAAACAGTTTCGTTTGATTTAGCTCCTCTTAAAATGGTTGGTCAAAATACCGTTCAAATAGATATCGATGGTTGGAATAACAATATCGTATACCAATATTAATTTACTAACAAAGTTATTTAATCTAAAAGACAAAACATGAGTGTATTATGAATAAAAATATACTTTTCAACTTACTGATTGTTATAATGCTAGTTTTTGTTAGTTGTAAAGGCGATGATAGTAATTGTTGCCCAAATCCAAACCCAACAAATTGTAACAAGTTTTCAGTGATTGATGAAACAAAATATCAGCAAACAAACACAAACAATTACACTATAACCAATGTTGTTTTAAATGGCAATTGTTTAGAAATCACCCTTTCTTCAAGTGGATGTAATCCTAACAATTGGGATATGAATTTCGTTGCATCTGAAGTTGTTGTTGAAACCTTACCAAATCAATGGAACGCAAAAGTAGAGCTAATAAACAACGAAGCTTGTCAAGCAGTATTTCAAAAAACGGTTTCGTTTGATCTAACTTCTTTTCAAATTTCAGGTCAAAATCAAGTGCAGATTAACATTGAAGATTGGAACAACAACATCATGTATCAATACTAAAAACTTTGAAATTCTATGATTTTCGTCATTTGAACTTTAAAAATTTAAATCATAACTTTGCAACCGGATTCTTCCATTTAGAGTCCGGTTTTTTTATTCAATTTTATCACTTAAATGTTTATAGCATGCAACTGTACAACACCTTAAGCGCCGAACAGCGCGCGCAGTTAATCGAAGAAGCGGGACAAAACCGCATCACACTTTCTTTTTATCAATACGCAAAAATCCAGGATCCACAACAATTTAGAAACGACTTGTTTCTTGCTTGGTCTAAATTAGATGCTTTGGGCAGAACATACGTTGCACACGAAGGCATTAATGCACAGATGAGCATTCCGGCAGAAAATTTAGAAGCATTCAGAGAAACTTTGGAAGCGTATGATTTTATGAAGGGAATTCGATTGAATGTTGCGGTTGAACAAGACGATTTATCGTTTTTAAAGCTAACGGTTAAAGTACGAAATAAAATTGTTGCCGATGGTTTAGACGATGCCACTTTTGATGTTACCAATAAAGGAATCCATTTAAATGCGAAGGAATTCAATGAAATGTTGAACGATCCCGATGTGGTTTTGGTAGATTTTCGTAACCATTACGAAAGCGAAGTCGGTCATTTTACAGGAGCCATTACGCCCGATGTTGATACTTTTCGCGAATCGTTGCCTATTATAAACGAGCAATTGCAAGATCATAAACAAAATAAAAAATTGTTGATGTATTGTACCGGTGGAATACGTTGCGAAAAAGCCAGCGCGTACTTTAAACATCAGGGCTTTGAAAATGTTTTTCAGTTAGAAGGCGGAATTATAGAATACACGCGCCAGGTTAAAGCCGAAGGTTTAGAAAGCAAATTTATTGGTAAAAATTTTGTGTTCGACCATCGTTTGGGCGAGCGTATTACCGATGATATTATTGCCAACTGCCACCAATGCGGAAAACCGTGCGATACTCACGTAAACTGTGCCAACGAAGGTTGTCATTTGCTGTTTATTCAGTGCGATGAATGCCACGAAGCAATGCACGGCTGTTGTTCTAACGAGTGTTTGGATATCATTCAGTTAACAATTGAAGAGCAAAAAGTAATAAGAAAAGGACTTCAAAAAGGAAATTTGATCTTTAAAAAAGGAAAATCCGACGCGTTGAAGTTCAAAAAAGAGCGTAATGTTTTCGAAGAGGTTATTCCGGTAAAAGTTGCAACCGTAACCGAAATCCGTAAGAAAAAACACGAACGTAAAATTTTGGTAGGTCATGGTGCGCATTATTTCACGAAAGCATCGGTAGCACAATTCACCATAACAAACAACGAAGTTAAAGTTGGAGATGAGGTATTAATTGCAGGACCATCAACCGGAGAAGAGCGTTTTATTTTAGAAGCTTTCAAAGTAAACGGAAAAGATGCCCAAACTGCAAAGACCGATGATAAAATTACATTTGCCGTTCCGTTCCGCATTCGTTTGTCTGATAAATTATATTTTATCAAAAAAGAGAATTAATCAAATTAATCAAAACAAAAAAGCAAGTTGGTAAATTACTAACTTGCTTTTTTGTTTTGATACTATATGTTTACCGAAGAGAATAATAAATACTGGACAGATTTTTCAGCAACGATTAATGCCGATTTTGAGGAAAGAAAATATTGGCATTCTGCAAAAGCAATTTATAATTATAAAGGATACAATCTTGTTTTCGATGATTACATACATTATACAGGAGGTAGAGCGACTGTGGGGTCTTATGTAACAAGGATTTATTGCAAATTTGTTTGTAGTAAAAAAATCTATTTAAAACTTGAAAAGAACAGTATGTTAAGTAAGTTTCTTAATCTTTTTTCTAAAAATAAAGTTGCCAGCTTAAATAAAATTTTACAATCAAATTATATTGTTTTTTCTAATGAAGATAATATTGATAAGATCTTATCGAAAACAATCTCTGACAAATTGGTAAGTACGAAGATTGAAAATCTTTTTATTGATACAAAAGATGGAATTTGGGGCGACAATTTACAACAGAATATGTACGAATTAGCAACTTTTAAAGATGTTAGTAAAACAGATCAAAACGATTTACAAAAGATAAAAATAGTGTTTGAAGAAATTATAGACCAATTAGAAAATTATTATCATATAAAAACGATCTCTTAAAAATGAAAAAAATCTACTACCTAAAAACCTGCGATACCTGCAAACGTATTTTAAAGCAAATTAAAAATATTGATGATTTTCAGTTACAAGATATTAAAGAAGAATCGGTAACTGTAAAACAAGTCGAAGAAATGCATGCGTTGACAGGCAGTTATGAGAATTTATTTAGCAAACGAGCAAAGCTTTACAAAGAAATGGGCTTAAAAGACGAAAATCTTACCGAAGCCGATTTTAAACGATACATTTTAGAGCATTATACCTTTTTGGCTCGCCCGGTAATTATTTACAACGACCAGATTTTTTTAGGAAACAGTCCTAAAACTATCGAAGCAATGTTGCAAAAAGTCAATAATTAACACCAAGAATAATCGATAGCATTTTTATGCCATTTTAAGGATACAAACTTGATTTTCTATTTTAAAACAGTAGTTTTAACATGAATTTTAGAAAAATCAAGTTGTATGAAAAAATTATTTGCAGAGTTCTTTGGGACTTTTTGGTTGGTATTTGGTGGCTGTGGCGCAGCAGTTTTTGCAGCCGGTGTACCAGAAATTGGTATTGGTTTAGCGGGTGTTTCACTGGCTTTTGGTTTAACCGTTTTAACAATGGCGTATGCGGTGGGTCACATCTCGGGCGGACATTTTAATCCGGCGGTTTCTTTCGGTTTGTTTGCCGGTGGCAGATTTCCTGCTAAAGATCTGTTTCCGTATATTGTTTCGCAAGTATTGGGTGCATCAGCCGCCGCAGGTTGTTTGTATTTAATTTTAAACGGAGCCGGAGCTTTTAGTACAGAAGGAGCCGGAGCATTTGCAACCAACTTCTACCAAATGGAAGGTTACGCAGGCAGAAGTTACAGTATGGCAGCTGCATTTTTAGCAGAGTTCTTGTTAACAGCATTTTTCCTAATCATTATTTTAGGAGCTACCGATAAATGGGCAAACGGCAAATTTGCAGGTATTGCTATTGGTTTGGCGTTAACGCTGATACATTTAATATCTATTCCAATCACTAACACATCGGTAAACCCGGCGCGTTCTACCTCACAAGCACTTTTTGTACAGGGCGAAGCGTTATCTCAATTGTGGTTGTTTTGGGCTGCTCCAATTGCAGGAGCTATTGTTGGTGGATTAATCTATAAATTTTTGCTTCAAAAAAACGAAGAATAGTTTCAAATAACCACAAAACAAAAGCTGTCTTTTTTAAGGCAGCTTTTTGTTTTACAAATAATTAACAAGGTATGTTACAATTTACTAAATTTGCACCTTTATTATAATTCGGTATGATTTATTCAATGACAGGTTTCGGTAAAGCGTTGGTGCAGTTACCATTAAAAAAAATAACGGTAGAAATTAAATCGTTAAATTCAAAAAATTTAGATTTAAGCGTACGTTTACCACAACCTTATAAAGAAAAAGAGTTGGAAATTCGCAATGTAATTGCCCAGCAGTTAGAACGCGGTAAAGTAGAATGCTCTGTATTTATCGAAGTTACCGGCGAAGAAACATCGGCAACCTTAAATGCACCGATCGTTAGGGCGTATATCGCGCAGATGAAAAACATTATTCCCGATGCCGATGCAACCGAATTAATGAAAATGGCGGTTCGTATGCCCGATGCTTTAAAGGTAGAGCGTTGCGAATTAGATGAGCAGGAATGGAACGAAATTGTAAAGGTTTTAAACCAGGCGCTTGTAAATATCAATGAATTCCGCAGACAGGAAGGCGAGAAATTAGGGAACGATTTTGTTAACCGAGTTTCAAGCATTCGCAGTTCTATGAAGGAAATTGAGGGTTACGAAGAAGATCGAATTAAAACGGTAAAAGATCGTTTGCTGCAAAATTTAAAGGAATTAGAAGTTAATATCGATGAAAGCCGATACGCACAAGAAGTTGTTTATTATATTGAAAAATTAGATATCAACGAAGAAAAAGTGCGTTTAACCAATCATTTAGATTATTTCATTGAAACAATGAATGCAGCTGAAAACGGCGGGCGTAAATTAGGTTTCATAGCACAAGAAATGGGTCGCGAAATTAATACCATGGGATCAAAATCTAATCATGCTGAAATGCAGAAATGGGTCGTGAAAATGAAAGACGAACTAGAAAAGATCAAAGAACAGGTTTTAAACATATTGTAATTTGAATTGATTTCTAGTTGTCATGCTGAACTTGTTTCAGCATCTCACAAGTTAAAGAAAGGGATGAGAAACCGCATCGAGTGCAGTTTGACAAAAAGATAATAATTATATTGTAAACAAAACAACATAAATGACAGCACAACAAGGAAAATTGATTGTTTTTTCGGCACCATCGGGTTCTGGTAAAACAACAATTGTAAAGCATTTACTAACACAGTCGCAATTGTGTTTAGATTTTTCTATATCTGCAACCTCACGTTACATGCGTGGTGACGAAGTAAATGGTAAAGATTACTATTTTATTTCTCCGGCAGATTTTCAGAAAAAAATCGCAGAAAATGCTTTTGTTGAGTTTGAAGAAGTTTATAAAGACAATTATTACGGCACGCTGAAAACCGAAATCGAACGTATTTGGGCAGAAGGCAAGCACGTCATTTTTGATATCGATGTTGTGGGCGGTTTAAACATCAAACAGCAATATCCCGATCAAACACTGGCAATATTTGTTAGTCCGCCGTCTGTTGAAGAATTAGAACGCCGTTTGCGTTTTCGCCAGACCGAAAGTGATGAAAAAATTGCCATGCGATTAGAAAAGGCAGAACGTGAAATATCGCGTGCGCCTGAATTCGATGTTATTTTAGAAAATCACGATTTAGAAACAGCTAAAAAAGAAGCCTGCAACTTGGTTTCAAACTTTTTAATTAAGTAAGTTATGAAGGTAGGTTTGTATTTCGGCACATTCAATCCTATACACGTTGGGCATTTAATTATTGCCAACCATATTGTTGAAAACAGCGATTTAGATCAGCTTTGGATGGTTGTTACACCGCACAATCCGCTGAAAAAGAAATCGGGTTTGCTGGCAGATTATCATCGATTGCAAATGGTTCATTTGGCAACAGAAGATTACGATAAAATTATTCCGAGCGATATAGAATTTAAACTTCCGCAACCAAATTATACCGTGAATACGCTGGCGCATCTGCAGGAAAAATTTCCGCAACATGAATTTTCTTTGATAATGGGCGAGGATAATTTAAAATCGCTCAAAAAATGGAAAAATTACGAATTGATTCTGAACGATTATCAGCTGTATGTGTATCCGCGAATTTCAACCGATGAGGTTCCTGAAGAATTCCTTAATCATCCGAATATTCATAAAGTAAATGCTCCGATTATAGAATTGTCATCCACCTTTATTCGTAACGGCATAAAAGAACAAAAAAATATCAAACCAATGTTAGATGCCAAAGTTTGGGAATACATCAATCATAATTTGTTCTATAAGAAATAATTAAAAAGATTATCTTTAATAAAAATAAGAAATGGTCTTTTTTTTAAACAAAAAGCGACAACAATAACGAAGTCGCTTTTTAAATTTATTAAAAAATCAAATTAAAAATCATAAGTACAACGTAAAGCAAAATGTGTTTATTGTTCAAAAACATAAATAATTTAAGCTTAACAAAATAATAAATTGAAAAAAGTTTAAAAAGTCTATTTTTGCAAATCAAAAAAATAAGAATGATTAACAATCCAAAGTTTGCAGTAATTGGCGGTGGTAGTTGGGCAACGGCTATTGCTAAAATGCTGTGCCACAATTTGTCTGAAATTGCCTGGTATATGCGTAATGATACTGCAATTAAAGAATTAAAAGTTAATAAGCACAATCCCAATTATTTAAGTTCGGTAGAATTTGATACCGATCAGCTTTTGCTGACAACCGATATTAACGAAGCAATCAGTTATGCAGATTATGTTGTTTTTGCCATACCTTCGGCTTTTTTGGGTAGTGAACTGGAAAAATTGACCGTTTCTTTAGAAGGTAAAATCATTGTATCTGCCATTAAAGGAATCATTCCCGAAACAGGTTTGATTGTTGGGCAGCATTTTATGGAAACCTACAATATACCTATCGAAAATATTGCGGTTCTTGCAGGGCCATGTCATGCTGAAGAAGTTGCATTGGAAAGACTTTCTTACCTGACAATTGCCGGTGGCGATATAGAAAAAGCAGAAGTTATTGTAAAAAGTTTGCGAAGCCATTACATTAAAGCAAAAACGTCAGATGATGTTATGGGAACCGAATATGCTGCCATGCTTAAAAATATCTACGCAATTGCAGCAGGTATGGCGCACGGTTTGGGTTATGGCGATAACTTTCAGGCGTTGTTAATGAGTAATGCTATTCGTGAAATGAAGAAGTTCATTAAAAAAGTACACAAACTAAAACGCAACATAAACGATTCTGCCTATTTGGGCGATTTGCTGGTTACCGGATATTCACTTTTTTCGCGTAACCGTATGTTTGGTAACATGATTGGTAAAGGATATACCGTAATTTCTACAAAAATGGAAATGAACATGGTTGCCGAGGGATATTATGCAGCAAAAAGTGCTTACCTGATGAATTTGGAACTAAAAGCAAAAACGCCGATCATTGATGCCGTTTACGACATACTGTACAACAATAAAGAACCTAAAAAAGTATTTAAAAAACTAACAGATAAATTAGATTAATACGCTATGAAAAATGATCATTTAATAAATCACCCGTGGCTAATTGGCGGTTTTGCAATTGCAGTTGTAATAATGCTTTTGCTTGATTTAGGTGTTTTCAATAAGAAAAGTCATACCATATCAAACAAAGAGGCACTTTCTTGGTCAATAGTGTGGATTGCCCTTTCTATGGTTTTCAGTGGCGTTGTTTATTGGGTTTTAGACAAACCTTACGGAATTACCGATAATTTTGCAAAGTACCAAGCAGCTTATTGGATAGAAAAAGCACTATCGGTTGATAACCTTTTTGTCTTTATTCTAGTCTTTAAATTTTTTAAGATACCGAAAGAATATCAGCACAAAGTACTTTTTTGGGGAATTTTAGGAGCCTTGTTTTTTAGAGCGATTTTTATTTTTGCGGGTGTAGAATTAATAAAACTAACCTATGTAACATTATCATTTTTGGGAATTGATGCCGAAACAGGCGAACCACGCCAATTAAACGTTGTATTATTTATTTTTGGTATATTCCTTATTATTGCAGGAATTAAATCATGGGCTTCTGATACTGATGAGGAAGAAGGAGCAGATATGTCTAAAAACATTGGTGTTCGTTTAGTACACAAGTTTTTTAAAGTAACCAAAGATTTTCATGGCGATAAATTCTTTACGGTAGAAAACGGCGTAAAAATGGTTACACCATTATTTGTTGCATTAGCTGTTATAGAAATTACCGATTTGGTTTTCGCAGTTGATAGTATTCCTGCAATTTTTGCTATTGCACCAGACGATCCGTTTATTCTTTACACATCAAACATATTTGCTATTTTAGGATTGCGTTCGCTTTACTTTTTATTGGCAAATTCAATGGATATGTTCTCTAAACTACACTACGGTTTAGCAATTATTTTGGCGTTCATCGGTGTAAAAATGATCATTATGCCATATTACCATTTCGATTCTTCTATATCGTTAGCCATCATAGGTTCGGTATTGGCAATATCGGTTATTTGGTCGTTAATATCAAACAGAAAACAAAAAGAAGCATAAAATAAACAAAAAGCCAGATTTTAAATCTGGCTTTTTGTTTCAATTAAAAAACTACATCATTGTATTCATACGGATACTCGCTTTAACCATTGCTAATGCAGTTATTTGTGATAAATGGATGTCTTTAGGTTGATGATGCTCGTTTTGACTTACCAATTTAATAAAATCCTTTCCTTCTTCTGATTTTTGCAAATATTTCACAGTTATATACTCTTCCCAATCATTTAACTGAATACTTAACAAATACATTTCGCCAAAGAAAATATTTTCAGCGGTTGTTTCTTTATATAAAATAATATCGCCGCTTTTAAGCAACGGGTACATGCTGTCTCCAATTACTTTTACTGCTCCGTCACATTTAGGTAAATTAGGTATTTTTATGGTATCTGTAATATTCTGCGGATTCTCTTTGCTGAAAAGTTCTTTTAAACCGGCAACAGCCTCTAAATTGTAAAGAGGTATTTCCTGATTCCCCCAAACGGAATCTGTCGTTTTTCTCGCATTATTTATAAGACTGATGTTATAATTATCTTGCTTCAACATTTTTCCGTTACCCGTTACTAGCCATTCAATGTTATATTTGGGATAATTTTCAACCAAACTTAAAAACCACTTTGCCTGTACATCGCTATTGTTTGCAATTGCTCTAGACAAAACTCCTTTACTTGCACCAATTGCTTTTTCAAGGTGAGTTATCTTAATGTTTTCATTTTCAGATACTTTTAAAAAAGCGTTTAAAATATTATTCATGAATATCGAAAATTATCTATATTAAAATTTATATGTTGAAAATTATCTTCTATATTTGTTCTTTGATTAAACAAATGTATAACAAAAAACATTTTTAATGATGACAATTTCACAAATAAAGAAAAATATGAAGCATGGAGATTATAATATTCTCCAAAAGCTGTTAAAACTTTCAACCGAAAGTGCTGCAAGACAAAAATTTTTACGTGGCGATAAAGATGCCGTAGAAGGAATGATAAAAATTCAGGAAAACAGATCTATTTTTTGCGATCTGCATGCTGATGAAGACTGTTCCTGTCACGACGATCTTAAAGGAGCTATAAACCAAAAGGCAGATATCAACCATACACATGATTGGAATGAAATTACAGGTAAACCAACAGAATTTCCGCCAACACATCATTCGCATAACATTAGAGATATTGAAGAATTAGACGATTTATTACATAATGTTGATGATCTTCGAAATCTTTCAAATCAAAAGCTTGATAGAGATGGATCTAATGCAACAGGTTCTTTAGCATCAACTATTGCAAATAATCACATGCATAGTAATAAAGCTATTCTAGATACTGTTACTGCGTCAAAAGTCAACGATTGGGACAATGCTGCTAGTAAAACACATAATGCGGTTACGTTAGGATCAAATGCTACGGGATTAACAATTACCAATCAGGTATTGCAATTTAGTAATGGTTACCAACTACCTACAACAATTAAAGTTAATGAGTGGGACGATGCCTATTTAAAAAGACATACACATAGTAATAAAGCGGTGTTGGATAATCTTACACAATCGGTAATAGATCAAACACACGTGCACTCAAATAAATCTGTGATTGATGGTATTACCGCACAAATGGTAAATAATTGGAATGGATCATTTGCGAATAATCATACCCATAATAACAAATCTACATTAGATGGAATTTCGGCTGCCGATGTTACAAATTGGGATACAGCACATGCAAATAACCACACGCATACAAACAAAGTTATTTTAGATGCAATTACGGCTGCTTATACTGTTGCAGAAAAAGACAAACTGGCTACTGTTCAGCCAAATGCGCAAGTAAATGTAAAAGCCGATTGGAATGCAACATCCGGAGATGCTGAGATTCTAAACAAACCGACCAGCTTTAATCCTAAATCTCACAATCATACAATCAGTGACGTTGCAGGTTTACAAATTGAATTAGATTCTAAATTAGAAACACCTCATTTAAATGGTTTTGTACACGATGTTGCTTATAACAGTAGTTTGCATACAATTACTTTTTACCAGCGTAACGAACCAAACATCGTAATTGATCTGCCTATTGAGCATTTAATTAAAGGCGTACAGTTACATGGGAACGATTTGGTATTTACGTTTGAAGATGGTTCAAATGTAACAATCCCAATGAATACCTTGCTTGTTGGTGTGGTGAAATCAGTTAATGGATTAGTAGCCAATTCTCAAGGCGAGGTTGTTTTAGATATTACTGATATCCCAGGACTGCAAAGCGCGTTGAATGCTAAAGCTAATACTAGTGGATATTATTCAGGGTTAAGTGTTGGAGATTCTACTCTATGGGCTGGTCAAAGATATGTAGAATTAGGAACAAATGGTAACATTAGTCATTTTATGACATTTGATCCTGATAATAATATCTGGAGAAAAGCGTCGATATCCCATACTCAAAATACTTTAGGTATAAACACAGCTTTAAATCTAAATTTACAACAGGTTACAAACAATGGAAATATAACTACAAATCAAATTGTAGTGAAAAATACAGGTTATGATGATTATACTATCATTGCAGGTCAAGATTTTAGATTTTTAACAAGTGGAGGTTCAGCTTTAAAGATTTTAACAGGAGGTGTATTAACTTCTGATAGTTATTCTGATGCTTCTTTAGTTCCTATTAATGGTGGATATTTTAAAGGAACAGTAGCTACATTAAATCATTTATCATCATTAGAATGGGCAACTGCTTATAATATAGCTATTGCATTACAAAATACTCAAGGAAATTATGTAAGTAAATTAAATGTAAATGAAAATGTAGATGGTCAAAAAAGATTTATAGGAGGTTACACAGATTGGGTTTTAAATAATGATGATGTTACAAATGGTAGAGGATTTGTACAATCTTTTCCAAATGCATTCCTTACAGGTACACTAAATGATGCAGATTATATTTTATATAGAAACGGACTTCAACATGTTTATTTACAATCTAATAGAACTTTGTTTTCTTTACCTGTGGAAAGTTCTCAATTTGTTGCCAACAGCGGTGGTTTAATTGTTCGTGGAAATGGAGGCGTAAATTCAAATACAACTAAAATGTTTTTTGAAAACAATACAGCTTCAATAGGTTGGGCTATATCACAAGGGGTAAACGGAGTAACGCAGGAGGGATTAAGTTTTGGAACTTGGGATGGTTCTACTTTTACAAATAAAATGTTTTTAGAGCCGGTAGGTAATTTAAACTTATACGCAAATATAGTAACAAGTAATTATGGAAGTGCTGATTTATGGAATCAAGGATATTTAAACAGTCAAACAGCATTAAGTTTAAGCTGGAATGATACTCTATTAAACAACCCTGTTACTACGAGTTTACCTATATTTAATAGAGGTCAAGGACAAAAATTTATATTAAAAAGTCAGTCAGCAGTTGGAGATAATTATTTTTCATTTTTCAATAATGCTGGTTCAGAAACCCATTATTTAGGGTTGGGTAGTACAGGTAATGATAATTTTGCATTTGTTAGTACTGCTAACACTTCTTTTAATTTTTACGCCAACAATAATCATATCTTACAAATACAAGATGGATATATAGAAGCTTACAGAGATTTGTATGTTTCAAATGGTGGTACTATACACACATCAAATGCAGGTAATTCCGACCAATGGTATAGAGCTTATACTTGGGGAATTTTAAGAGATAGTAGTGTAGGTTTAAATAACGCATCTGGAATTGGTTCTAATAACGGAATGGTTCAGAAATATTGGTTTGATTATAATTGGGCTAATATGGGCTATGCAGGTTCTACAATATCTTTTGGAGGGTTTTCAGGAAGTTATCAAACTGAAATTTTTGGAGAGTATGGTAACGGTGGGAATCGTTTAGGATTCAGAACTAGAAATGATGATGTTAACCAATGGAATCCTTCAAGATGGTTATGGCATGATGGTAATTTTGACCCAGATGGAAAAGCTAATGTATTTGGAAGTAATTTACAAAATATTCCTAATTGGCAATCGGTATTAGGTATAACAGGTTTAGGTACTAACAAAGCTAATATAGACGGAACTAACCTTACTAATATTGCTAATTGGCGTTCTGTTTTAAACATACCGACAGATAATAACCAATTAGGGAACGGAGCCGGATATATTACAGCAGCAAATTTACCAAATGTATCCAATGCAACTATTACCTATCAGGGAACCGGTGCAATTACGGGTGGTGGTTCACATACAATCAATCAATCAGGTAATAGCACTTACAATTTCGATTTAACAAATCAGACTAAAAATGAAATTTCTTTAGGTGTTATTGCGTATAATTCCTTGTCGTCTAAACAAGATACTTTAATTGCTGGTAGCGGAATATCTATTGTAGGAAATACAATTAGTGCTACAGGAAGTAGTGGTGGCGCAGGCGGTATTGAAAGAATATTTACTGATAATTCACAACAATCTGGACCAACAGCTTCTAATATGCCTTTGTTGTTTACATCACATGAAGCTTATGGGAAGCCTGAAACGCAAATAGATGACCAAGAGTATGGTAATTTAACTATGAAAGTTGAAACTGGAGATGTAGTTAGATTTTATGGATCTTTAGATAATGTGTTTACTGACATACAGCCTACAGGAAGTACCTATTATTTAGATATTGACGGATTAAGAAAACACATCTATAATATCATCTTTCAAAGCTCAGGTGGAGTAGGTGGTACTGTTAGATTTGATAAAGGTATCTATACAGGGGATCAAATTAATATTACAGTTCCAAAAGGGCAGCAGATTGTAATGCAATCTACGGCTAATATAGTATCTTCTTACGGTTCAGGTGGAGGTGTAGAAGTTTTAACTCATGCTAATTTAATTTGGGATGCTAAATTAGATTCCTGGATATTAGTTAGTTATGATTAATGTTTGAAAGTTATGAAAAAAGCAAGCAAAAAAATAATTGAATTTATAGCAAATTTTGAAGCCTTTAGAAGCAAACCTTATTTAGATGTTGCCGGAATACCAACTATTGGCTATGGAGCCACCTATTATGAAAATGGCGTAAAAGTGACTATGAACGATGCGCCTGTTACACATGAACGGGCATTACAGCTAAAAGCATTTCATATACAGGTTGCCGAAAAAGCAGTGCGACAATTTGTGAAGTCTACGGTTAATCAAAACCAGTTTGATGCTTTGGTAAGTTTTACTTATAATTTGGGAGCAACGGCATTAAAAAACTCCACGCTTCTAAAAAAGGTGAATGCAAATCCAAATGATAAAAGCATTGAAGCCGAGTTTAAAAAGTGGATAAATATCCGGAATCCAAAAACAGGTAGGTTAGAAAAAAGCAACGGTTTAATTCGCCGAAGGAATGAAGAAGCAGCTATTTATTTTAGTTAGATAAAAGAAAACGGAACTTATATAGTTCCGTTTTTTATAATTACAATTATAGAAATAAATCTATATTTATAAATTATTAAAATAGAAAAATAACTATATTTGTAAAATAAATTCTAAACATTTTTAAAATGAATACAATCATACAAGACATTGCATTAGTAGTAATTCCAACAGCAATAACCTGGTTTTTGGCTCGAAGAAAAAACAATGCAGATGTAAAAACTACCGAAATAGAAAACGAAGTAAAAGCAGCCGAATTCTACAAATTATTGTTAGATGACGCTATGAAAAGACTCGAAGTTGCTATAAACACTATTAATTCCCAAGATAAAAGAATTCAATTGCTTTTGGTTGAGGTTGAGAATTTAACCGAAGAATTAAAAAAATACAAACAGTTAAATGGTAAAACTTCCGAACGAATTCAAACACTAACAAACGGAAATAAAGTAATAGAAAAATAACTCAATTAAAAATTAAATACAAAATGAAACAAATACTAATCATATTACTATGTGCATGTACTGTTGGGTGTAAATGCAAAAAAAATAGCCAGCAGATTTTCGAAACCAGAACCGAAACTATAATGCAAAAAGATACCGTTTTTCGTATTCGGGCAGATACCTCTCAATACATAGGCAATTTAGCGGTAAAAGATAACAAAATCTATTTAGAAGAAATAAAGCATACCGCAGGAAAAGAAACACCCTTACAAAAACCACGCGTAAAGTTGCAAAACAACCAATTATTGGTAGATTGTTATTTAGATGAGCAAAAGCTGTATGCAAAATGGAAAGAAAAACACAGCACCAACCAAAAAACAATTATTAAAGAAGTAGCGGTTGCAAAACCTTTAGCCTTTTGGCAAAAGTTATTAATGTACACAGGCGGTATTTCTTTAGTAATTATCGCAGGTTGGTTGGTTAATAGATTATACTTAAGGAAAATTTAATTAAGAAGTATATAATCTTAAAATAAAAATATCGTCTAATTAGACGATATTTTTATTTATCGGTTAATTAACCGATAAGTGTTTCTTTTAAAATAGTTGCTCTCTTTTGTAATTTTATATCATCTGTAATTACATCTATATTCAAATATCTCACCAGAAAAGACTTGTAAATTCAATTATGAAAAGTAAAAAACCGCTCAAATTATGAGCGGTTTTATTTTAAAAAGAAATGTTGTTTTTTTACTCTGTGTATACTCTCATTTACAAGTTCTGTAAAGGTATAATTCTCTTTAAAACCACCTGTTGGTACTTTAAGTAAAGGTTCTGAACCTCCTTTAGCAAGAAAGGGCATTAGTAAATATACTTTTGGATCTTCTTCTGTTTCATCTAATAGAATAACGCTATACATACTATCTAAAACACTAAAAGCAAAAAACGGTCTGTCAAGTTTTTGTCCAGCAAAATCCATATCTTCTTTGGCTATGTTTTGCAATTCATCTAAACCTTCACCCAAATCATCAAATGCAAAATTGTTATTTTCTCCTGCAAGAAATAAAAACTCTCTGAATGCCTGAGGAAATTCTTTGCCTTGATTATATTTTGACTCTAATTCTTCTATCTCAGAAATTAACAAGCCTTCATTAATAGACCAAGGTTTTCTTGCTATTTTTATATTTTTTTAATTTCAGTCATATATTTAATTTCCATACTACTATCTTTTTTGCTTAATTTCTAACTTTTTTAATAGGTCTTTTGTTCCTTCAATACTTTCATCAGAGAACACAATGATTTTTACTTTTTTACCTTTTGATTTTAAATATTCTTCTAACATTACAAACTCTCGGCGGTAACTGCGGGGTTCAAATGTAAAACCGCCCCTAATTAAGGCGGTTTGATAAACTATTTGCAAATTGAAAGAGGTTATTAAAAAGAAATTGATAAATCTTTATAGCCTCCTTTTTTATCTAACTGATCTTCAAAATCACAAGAAGCTATAGCAGGAATTTGATTATCCCATAAATAATTTAAAATATTATTAATAATTAATACTTCGTCTGATTTTTCATTAATACTTATTTCCAAAAGATATTCAAAATATAGGAATCCATCAGGATATTTTTTAGCCTCTTTAATATTAAAGTCACTATTCTTTTCTAAAAAAAATTCTCGTTTTTATTTACTATATGTTGAATTTTTTTTAAAAAAGCAGTGTTTTTACGAGGCATAATGTAAATTAAGCAATCTTTCATAATTTTTTATTTTATTATAACGATATAGTTGTTAAATTTTATTTTATATATGCCTCGTTGTTAGGGATATTAAAATTATTCTTTTTCAAAAAAATCTTCGGATAATAAATTCCCTTTCTTGTCATAGTGCCTTTCCCATTTTGTTTCTCCATTTGGATAATTTTCATACTCTATATGAAAAAGTAATTCTTCTTTACTAGAAAATTCTTTATTAGTTATAACAAATCCATTACTGTCTAATTCAATCATTCCTTTTTCACTTAAAATCATATTTTTATTATAAATAAAATATTCTATATTCTTATCCTTTACTAATCTTATAACTTTTTTATTGTGTGATTTTAATTTTAAAACTTCAAAAGCAGAGCCAAACTCACTTTGGCTTTGTATAATAACTAATACTAAATCATTTGTTTCTTCTATTTTCATTTTTTTAATTTTAAATATGGTGATACATCAAAACTCGAATTCTCTATTATTACTGAAATTTGAACCTTTTTATCCTTAAACATATTGTTTTTTAATAAATCAAAATAGTCATTTTTAATTTTTGGAAAATCAAAAGAGTTTATTTTACCCAATGATAGTCTTCTTTCATAATTTTTTAAAAACTTTGGGTTTCCACTAATAATAGATTTTTCTTTTCTTAATTCTCTAGTTTTATTAATAAAAATATCTAAGTCTTTATCTTTTAAAAATATAGCTATATCAATATCGTTAGGATTTTTACTTCTTACTGAAGATCCTTGTATTCTTATATCGTTAGTTGATAAAGCTATTGAACTTAGTTCACTTTTTAATATATCACAAAACTGTTCAAATTCTTTTAAATTCCTAAAACCAAAAGGATAACCTCTTTGTAGCACAATATTAATATAATTGTCCATCTGTTTTAGTAACTCTACTGATTTAATTTCTTTTATATTGCCTGTTTTTACAAAACCTATTAAATCATCAAGTCTCATATCAAGCTGTAAAGCTTTTTTATAAATAGCATCAAGATCTGATGAATTATAGAATTTATTAATATTGTTTTGTAATAGTAGGGTTGAAATTTCAGTTTTAGAATAGTTTTTTAAACTTATTTGCTCAATCTCATCTAAAGCCTCGTCTAAATGTTTTTTTTCTTTACTTAATAAAGAACGAATCCATTTAACGAACCCATCAAAACCGCTTTCGCAGGCTTTTTCAAATAATTGGAGTAATTTGCAGAAAAACAAAACCGCTTCGTACGAAGCGGTTTAAAATATATTATTATTTACCAACCATGTTTTAAATAATAATATGCTTGGTCTATAGTTTGATCTATAAATGTGCTAAATGGTCTTTCTAAAGATTTTATTTCTTTTTGATCTGCATCTAATCCTTTATAATCTGCTATATAAACGGTAGGGTCATCTCCATCATCTAAATAAAAGAACGCAAATTGTTCACAACCATTGCTTTCGGCAAATTGCCAAAACGGACGGTGAAAATCTTTCGTAGCATTAGTTCTTTCTAGCTCTTCCCACATAATTTCTTGATGCCAATCGGCAGAGAGATCATCTAAATTTGCGGTATCATATAAAGGAAGATTTCCAATATACTTACCTGCTAAAAATAAAAACTCTCTGTAAGCTTTTGGAAAAGCTATATTAAACTTTTTTTCTACTTTTTGTATTTCATTTTCTGTTACCCCTATTATCTTTTGGCTACCAATTTTCGAGTTTTTTTGGAGTTTTTTTAAATATTGAATTTCCATAATTATTTTATTCCTAATTTAGTTAATTGTTCATTACCTGTTGCGTATTCACCTTTATTTACTGATACTGCCTCTACATAAATATTAGGTATGCTGTAAAAGTCTTTACGTATTAAAATTTGTTTTTTACAAGAATTACAGGGTTCATATAATGTTTTTAGACGCATTTGCTTAACAACTATATTTTTAGAATTGTTAGTTACTTTAAATAAATGAAATTCTTCATCAAAAGCATCCAACATTTTATTCTCCGAATCATAGAATCTAGGTTTAGGAATACCATTTTGGTCTTTTGCAAAATAATTTATTAACAATTCATTTTCTGTCATATTTAAATTTTTAGACAAAGCACTTTTATCAATATTGGTAACTAAAATACCTTCTTTATTACTACCGTTTCCTGCAATAGATTTGTATTCAAAAGTTCTAACTTAGCCATCAATTAAAACATCAATCTCTAATATAGCCGCATTTTTGTTATAAAATACTTTTTTTAGTTTTCTTAATTCTAAAAGTTCGTTTAAATCACTTTTATTTAAGGCTTTCATTGCTTTTAAAGCATTCCACTTTCTAGTAACTTTTATCGCATCTGCATAATTTATTAATGCCTTTTTAAAATGTTTATAAAATACGTTAGATAATTCTTCAAACAGTTTTAGTTGCGCAGGGGTTAAATTGGCTCCTAAATATTTTCTAGATTCAATAGCATATTCTTCAAAAATTTTAGAAACATCTTTTGTAACGTCTGCTTCTTTTATGCTTTTTAACGAAGAACGAATCCATTCTATGAATCCTTTAAAACCTTTTTCGCAAGCTTTTATAAATTGGTGTACTTAAATGTAAAAAAAGAAAACCGTTTTGGCTGAAACGGTTTAAAAGAGAGTTATTTTTCTATTTGTTCATAAGATTGAGGGCCAATAATCTCAATTAGGTGATGTTTTTTTTCATCGAAAGAGGCGTAAAAAATTCCATCACCATCATAAGGTTGGTCTGAAATAGAAACCATATACGAAACTATATGGAAGTTTCTAATTTTACCATCATTCGTTCCGCGTTTTCTTAAGCCCAAATACTCAATGGAGCCATCATAATATTGTCTATTATTATTATTTAAAAACTGCTCTAATTTCTGCTCTAATTCTTTATCTATCATGATTTTAATTTTTAGGGATTGGTATATTTCTTTTTTCTAATTTTAAAACTACACTATCAAAATATTGAAACGCGTGTCCAAAAGGTGGAGTTGATAATTCTTCCGCATTCAAATTATATTTTTTTGCATTTTCAACTAGCTTATCATAAACATATTTTTCCCTTTTATATAATATAATCTAATCCAATTTTCAACAGTATAGTCTACTTCTCTAACTGTGCTAATATACCCTGCTTGCTAAATCCATCTACTTTTTCTAATTTTGTACCAAACTTTTTCATTAATAATTTTGCCCAATCTTCAATATCCGTTTTAGATAAAATTTTACCACCATATAAACCAATTCCCTCAACACTATCTAGCAAATCATCTAAATGCTTTTTTTCTTTACTTAATAAAGAACGAATCCATTTAACTAATCCATCAAAGCCATTTTCGTAGGCTTTTTCAAATAATTGGAGTAATTTACACAAAAACAAAACCGCTTCGTAAGAAGCGGTTAAAAAAATTATGTTTACACTACGAATTTATTTCATATTCTTCTCCTATTTCATTTCCTTCTTTATCAATTTCGTTCCATTGAAATTGATAATATGAGATACCATTCTTTTTTAGATTATCAACAATTGTATTGATAAATTTTTGAGCTTCATCAAATGTCCCTAAAAATTCTGCACTGAATAAAAAGCCACCATTAAAATCATCATAAATATAAAGTTCTTTTCTGCTCTCTTTTAAAATAAATTCTACTTTTGATTTTTCAATGATATTTTTAAAGCTTCTATTTAGCCATTTAGATATAATAGGATATGAAGATCTAATATATCCATTGTATTCAAATTTTTTCATAGTTATTTAATTTTTAAATCTGGTTTTAACTCTAACTTTCCTCCTTTAGTTTGAATTGAAATATCGTCAATTCTTAAATTATAAAATCTTTCATTTAGTTGTTCTATTATTTTTCGATGCCCAGCTTTAATTCTAGGTTTAGTCAATCCGCTTATTTTCCTATTTTGCATGGCAAATGCAAAAGTTCTAGATACCGCATTTGTTTTATCATTATTGAAAATATTCTCTGAAAGATTCATTAGTTCATTGTCACTCATTTTAGAAATATCTACTATTTTACCATTTAATTTAATTTTACCTTCAAAAGCATTACGAAGTAAATTGTTAAAATTACTATCATCAATGAAAACAGCTAGATCTAAATCTTTTGGTTTTAATTTTCTTAAAGACGATCCTTGTATTCTAATATCGTTAGTTGATAAACCTATTGAACTTAGTTCACTTTTTAATATATCACAAAACTGTTCAAATTCTTTTAAATTCCTAAAACCAAAAGGATAACCTCTTTGTAGCACAATATTAATATAATTGTCCATCTGTTTTAGTAACTCTACTGATTTAATTTCTTTTATATTGCCTGTTTTTACAAAACCTATTAAATCATCAAGTCTCATATCAAGCTGTAAAGCTTTTTTATAAATAGCATCAAGATCTGACGAATTATAGAATTTATTAATATTGTTTTGTAATAGTAGGGTTGAAATTTCAGTTTTAGAATAGTTTTTTAAACTTATTTGCTCAACCTCATCCAAAACATCATCTAAATGCTTTTTTTCTTTACTTAACAAAGAACGAATCCATTCTATGAATCCTTTAAAACCTTTTTCGCAAGCTTTTATAAATGATCTAATTAAACCACGAAAAAGGGTTACTAAATCAGCTATTCCAAATGTTAAAGATGATAAAGCTTCTTTTCCTAATATTTTTAAAAATTGTACACTTTTTTTTGTAAGTGTTTGGGCTGCTTTTATTGCATTACCTGCACCACCTGTAAATATAGCTAATAATGCCCCAATAATAACTTCAAAAACAACATTGCCAGCATAATAGGCTATTTGATATTTAGAAATAGTATCTTTTATATTTTCAATACTTTTAGTAAAGCTAAATAAGCCTTGAATTGCTTTATCATTAAAGTTTTTAAAACTAGCAACTAATTTAATAAAACCATTAAAAATATTTGGCACTTCTGCAAATAACATGTTTAAAATTTGCTCTAATGATTCTATATGTTTTTGATATTTAGCATATTCTTCGTAATCAGGTACTTTAACAAGACCAACTAAAAAGGCTATTATTTGTAAAAGAAACTCTAATGTACTTATAAGTCCATTAACAAGCCCGCAAATAAATGCATTGGCTAATTTCCAAACTTCGTCAATAATTTCTTTTAATTCTTGTTTTATGGTAGTTATGGCTTGGTTTAAATAAATATTAAAATTTTGAAGTTTATTAATAATAGTTTTAAAACCCGTTGGTAAAAAATCTGCAGTTTCAATTTCTTTTAATAAGTTAAGACCGCCTTGTATTAAAGTTTGCAATACAGAAAAGCCCCCTTCTACTGTAAGTTGTAATGTTTGGGAAGTACCTATTAATGGATTGTAATCTTTTTCACTGTACTTATCTGCAAGATATCTTTCTTCTCCAATTTGGGCTTTACCTACAGCACTAGCAACATATTCTATAGCTTCAGTTAACACTCGGTTCACGCCACCTAAAGCATTGCTTAATTCACCTATCGGTTTTTTATTCCACACTGCTAATTTTAACGCTTGATATATTTCTATTTCAGTTAAAGAGTTTTTAAGGGTCTTGCTATCTACTATTGTTTTAATATACTTTGCTTGAGTTTCTAGGCTATTAACAACCATTGAGTCTCTTTTCCCATTTTTATGATAAAAGCTTGTTGTTGGTTTAGGAAATTCTTCTATGATATTATTATAAAAAGCAGAGCCAATATTAAGCAAACAAAGTTTACCACTAAAGTTAAAGAAACCATCATTTTTTGGTTCTTCATAATACATTCTTAATAAGTCTGTAGGAATGGATTCATGATCTTTCTTAAAAGCATCATATACCTCTGTTCCGGTATTGAACTGTTTAATATCATTACTATACGCCATTCCCTCATTTCCATTCTCATCAATGCCAGTAAAATTAAAATCAGAAATAGGTGTATCGGTTACTATATTTTGTCCAGGTTTAATACCATGTGTTGCATAAAAAGGGCTTACATACTTTTCTTTTGTTTTTATGCTTTCAAATGCAGTAAATGTATTTGCTGTTTGTTTAAACAAATCTACTTCATCAAAAAAACTACGTGTTTTTTGATTTAATATATTATCCATAATTTTTTATGATTTTAGGTTAAAAAGGTGCGGATAAACCGCACCTTAAAAAGATTATGCTTCAGTAGGGGTAGTTGGTACGCCTAATGTGTGTTCTTTTAATTTAAAGTTACTGTCGCAATCTTCACCGTCGCAGTCACAAGGTAGAGCAGAGGTTACCTCTAAACCAATACTTTGCGCCTGTAAAATGGTTAGTGTGGTAGGTACGCGGGTAACCCATGGTTCACCTTCTTCGGTAGCAACAGCTCCTAAAACTTCATCAATAACACTTACAAAAAGTTCATCGTTAATTACAGGTGCATCACTTCCGTTCCAGATTTGTCCGGTTTGTAAAAACCACGCAACGGCTGTTTCAAACCCAGGGCGTACGGTAGCTACTACACGTGCCATACCCGATTGCATAAAGCTGCGGAACAAAGCATCGTCTGATTCGTTGTATTGGTATAAATTATTCCATTCCGTACGGTTTGCCCAATAGTATGGGTAAAAGGTATACGACATAATGTCCCATTCAAACGCTTGTTCTAAGAACTTAACCAAACTTGCATACTTATCCAGGTTTTCTTGCATAAGCACCTTGTATTTGTCTGCTGTATTGCCTTCGTAAAGGGTAATGCCACCCATAACTTTTTCATTCAATAAATACGAAATACAGTTTTTACGCAACGCAATGTTTTCAATTTGTCGGTAAAACAACGGATTGGTTTTGTCTTTTTCGTTGGCTGTTGTTATTGCTACTTTTTCGTTGTATTTTGTTAAAGTATCTTCGTAAGCAGTAATAATAGCATTAAATGTTTCTTGCTGCCATTGTTTATATGCTTCATCAGTACGTTTGCATTTAATTTCTAAAGAAGTGGCAAAACCAGCAACATCTGCTCCAACAAAAGCAATTTCTAAACTGTTTCTTACATTGCTTAATGATCCATTAATGTATATTGTTGACAATGATTGTTTTAAAATTCTATGTACTCCACTGTTTCCGATCATTAAATCTCCGCAAGTATAATTTTCAATTGCATTAGGTACAAATACAAACCCGTATGAACCTTTGTATGATGTAGCTTCATAACCTTCAGGAAGTTCAACAGATTTAGTAATAGATCCTGTATAATTACGGTCATCATGAAAGGTACCGCTACTGTCTTTATTCATGCTTGCCATCACAGTTATATATTGTTGAGGTGCAGCATTAATCTGAACATTGTATTTTGCAGCCCAAAAATTTGCTAAAGCCTCGTCTAACTTTCCTGCGTTGCTTAATAATTTAATTTTTGCTGTACGAGGATCTTCGGGCATTACAATACTGGTAGTGTTTTTAGTGCCCAATTTGTGTATGCGTGCAGGCTCGGGTACCATAAACTCAAACATCATACGTTTCCCATAATTTACCATTTGGTTGCTGTACAATTTATCTACCCAACGGTACACACCTACCACATGGTTTTCGCCTTCACGGTTATCAAAGCCATGACGGTTGGTTTCCTCGTATTCTTCAATAACGGTTTGTATGCGTTCTTCTAATACGTTGGTTACAATACGGTTCACCGCACGTTCGGTAAGCTCCTGCGCTTTTTGAATGGACTGACGGCTACTGTCTTCTTGTGAATTGTTGGTAGCATAAGAAGCTCCAGCTGTTACATCAATTTTAGGACCATCATAAGTTGCATTTACATTAGCTGCAAAGTTTTTGTCTTCTCGCGCAATTTTAGATATTTCATTCTGCATTTCGTAACGAGATGTAGAGGCGGTATCTTTAATTTTTTCGTGTTCTGATGAAGTAGAACTGGTTGTGGTATTTTCTTTATGACGGAAACTACGTGACGATTTTTCACGATATTCACGTGCCATAATGTTTTCGATATGTGATACTTCGCCCTCTTCATAACACTTCACCGTTTGTACTACCTTCTTATAGTCGGCAACACCTAATTGCTTTACACCAAACCCCGATGGAACATAAGGTTCTAAAAGCTTGTCTTCGTTTACTTTGGTAGAACCTTCGGTAGAAATAGGACCGCCAATACCTCTGTTAGGTAATAAAACAGCATCTGAAATCTTGAAAAGGCTTCCGTCAGTCAAAACAAAATCAATTTTATAAGCAGTTGCATTTGTAGAAGGCAAACGATCTATTTTATCAAAATGATCTACCGATAAAAAATTACCTGTTCGTTTAAACTTGTCCGCCATAATTTGCGATTCAAATACTTCGCCATTAACAGTTCGTGTAAAACGGATACTTTCTATTTCATCATCTAAATTTGGGATGTTGAAATTTAACGATACATTTTCCTGAAAATCATTTGTTTTTGATATCAGTTTAAAGCTTAAAGGTTGGCTGTTAATTTCTTCGGTTACTGGCATAAAAAATGCCCCAATTTTTACAAAAGGTTGTCCTACCGATGTGTTTTCAATAACTTGTTGGTTTAATTCATGAATTTTATCAGAAACCGCTTTTGCCCACTCTGTATAATCAGGGAAACTACTTAACAAATTATCTGCGCCACTGTATGATACTTCACTGCCGTTTTTGTTTACTTGTGAGAAATCATAATCTAATGAATAAAGCAAAAGATGAATTTCATGATCGGTAAAAGTGTTTTTTAAATAGGGAATATTCATGCTTGGCTGCATATTAAACGCGAATTTTGGTAAATCAGCATTTTGTATTGAATCGGGTTGTAAATAAGGATTATCTGATGTATATTTCATTATCTTATCGCCCAATCTTTCCGAAGAATTTAACAAAGCATTTTTAACTTGTATCTGATGCTCTGTTATTAAATGTTTGGTGTCTGCTACATAACTATTAAAGGCATCATCGTATGCGATTTTATATTGTTTTTCAAACGTTGTTTGTAAATTCTCGACTTTTGGCAGCATTTTCTTTAAATCGGCTGCCATTGTTTCTGCCTGAACTGCTTTTAATTTTTTAGTATCGGCGGCTGTTATGGCACTTTTTTGGATAGAAGGAGCTGTGTTTATTGGCGACTGCCATGCTGCATACTGAAAATCTTCGTTAAACAGTTCTTGTGGTAATACCGGTTTAGATTTTAATATCTTTTTAAAATCTTCAATTGTATCTACAGTACTTTTAAGCGCATGATTTGCACGTAAAATTTTAATCAGCGCATCGCTGATTGATGTCTGGTTTGTATGAAAAATAGCATAAATAACATTTAACCAGATATTTAATTCTTCTGCATTGTTTAAAGGCATTAAAGGTGTTCCTTCAAACATAGTAAATTGCATATCTACAGATAGTTTACTTTTGTTTTCAAGAATTTTTACAAGCGGTTGTAACGGATGATTTTTAATGTCATCATTATTTAATGGATCGAATGTAGTTGCCTGGCTAAAAAAATCTAAAATTGCACTTTTTTTAGAAGTATGAACTGGTCTTTCATATACATGGCTAAAAAGATCTGAAGCTAACTCTTCTGTTAACTCAAATGTTTTTAATGCTTTCTCTTGTTCATCAATAAGTTGCGTGCCTCGGTAGGCAATCATTTCTAGTACAGTTGTTTTACTTTGTGTGCTCATTGTTTTTAAAGTTTAAAGATTAATATTAGAAACATATCTATGTATTTAAATAAAAACAATCCCTATTTAGAGGCCTCATTGTAAAAGGTTTGAGTTTATTTTATATATTTGTGAGATATTTCCATTTCTATGATACAAATATATAGATATAAATCTATACAAAATAATTTATAATGAAAAAAATCTCAATTCAAAAAGAAAGAATTATTCAGTTTCTTGAATATAAAGGAATTACAAAGAATAAATTTTATGTTGAAACAGGAATATCTAATGGTACATTGGATAAAGTAAGTGGGTTGTCTTTAGAAACAGTAGAGAAATTTTACAATGTTTATCCAGAAATAAATCCAGATTGGCTAATCACTGGTAAAGGAGAGATGATTAAGAGTGAAAAAAATCTAAATATTATATCTAATAACAGAAAGACCAAAGATGGAAAGGTGGATGAGCAGGAAATTCCTTTGTATGATTTTGAAGCTACGGCGGGTTTAAAAGATCTTTTTAATAGTGATTCGCCTCGAAAGGTACTTGATACTATTAAAATACCAAATATTCCTAAATGTGACGGGGCAATATCTGTTACTGGTGACAGTATGTATCCTTTGCTAAAAAGCGGTGATATTGTATTGTATAAACAGGTTGCTATTGAAGATGTTTTTTTCGGAGAAATGTATCTGTTAAGTATCCAGTTAAATGAATGGGAAGAATATATTACGGTTAAATATGTACAAAAATCTGATAAAGGAGATGAGTATGTAAAGCTGGTAAGTCAAAACGGGCATCATCAACCAAAAGATGTTCTTACTAAAAGTATTACTGCTATAGCGTTAATTAAAGCAAGTATCCGTATTAACACAATGATGTAAAATAAAAAAAGCCAGATTTTAAAATCTGGCTTTTTATTTCAATAAAACTCCCCTTAAATCAGTTGCGGGAATATCGCTTAAAGCTTTGTCGTTTATGGTGTTGGTTTTAAAAACAAAGGTTTTGTCGAACATTTTGTTGTTTAAAAAGTACGAAACAGCAAATTCGTTATTCAGTTGCAAAACATTGTTTTCTAACATTTCAAGTTTAGTGATGCTTTTTGGAGCCACTTCATTAAAAGCATGACGAAACGTTCCGGTTGCACGCTGTTCGTTGTTTATTGTTCCGTAAGCGCGCGATACTGCCATGACCATTTCTAAAGTTTCATCGGTATTATTTACAAGATAAACAAACCAGCTGTTCTCCTGAAAATCATCGTTCCATTGCTGTATAGCTGCCAAAAAAACATTTTCCGATTTAGGAAAATCGATATCCTTTTTCATTCTAAAAATTTAAAGAACAAAGGTACTCTAAAACTTTTTAATTGCTTTTTAAGATAAATTATTAAAAAATTATATTAAAGTTTGTGAAATGTTATTTTAATTCGTACATTCGGTGATATATTTTTAGTATTTAAAGAAATAAATTGGTTTTTGGTTAGATTAAAATGATTAGCAAAAATTTGCTATGAAGAAGAAATCGCTCCATTTTTTGGAGCGATTTTTTTTAAATTCTTTTTATAATGAAAATAAGTTCTGTTTTATTATTTTTACACATTAAAGTACAGAACGTTAAGTTTTTTAAATTATTTATACGAAATTCTGTGTTTTTTAGTTATTGTAAAAAATCAATCTATTGAAAACTGTTTCCTTTAAATATATTCCTGTCTTATTTATTCTTTTGGTAGCAATTGCTTGTTCTACCGAAAAAGCAGGTTTTGCCAATAAAAGATATCACGCTACTACCACCAAATACAACGTGCTTTACAACGGTACGGTTGCGTATGACCGTGGAGTAATGGAACTTAAAAAGAAATATGTCGATGATTTTTCGAATCTGATTACAGTTGAACCTGCCCAAAAAGATGAAAAAGCACTGATTATTACAGGTTCTGCAGAAAAAAATCCGCATTTTCAACGAGCAGAAGACAAAGCTGTGAAAGCTGCCCAAAAACACTCTATAAATGTTGCCGGTAAAGAACACAATCCGCAAATGGACGAAGCTTATATGCTTTTGGGTAAAGCGCGTTATCAGGATTTACGATTTGTACCTGCGGTGGAAGCGTTTAATTACATCATTTTAAAATATCCCGACAGTGATTTGTTTTATGATGCTTTGGTTTGGAAAGAAAAAACCAATTTAAAATTAGAATATTACGGCTTGGCGATACAAAATATCAAAAAGATTTTTAGAGACAGTGAAGCTGCTTTAAAAAATCAGACAAAAGCCGATGCTTATGCAACTTTAGCACAGGGTTATATTCATTTGGAACATTTAGATTCTGCAAAAATTCCTTTACAACAGGCAATTGATCTAACAAGCGATACCGACGAAAAAGCCCGATATACCTATATTTTAGGACAATTGAACAGTAAAACCGGTCAGAAAAGTGATGCCGTTAAAAATTTCCAGGATGTAATAGATTATAACCGTAGAATTTCTCGTGCATTGGTTATTAACGCACATGCCGAAAAATTTGCCAATCAGGATATTGCTACAGTTGATACCACTGCGTTCGTTCGTCAGTATTTATCGTTGTTGAACGATCGTGAAAACCGTGCGTATTCCGATATCATCTTTCATCAGTTGGGTGTTATGCACGAGGCTTACGATTTAAAGGATAAAGCAATTAAAGATTACAACATGTCTTTAAAAGTGGGTAAAACCAACGAGTATGTAAAAGTATCCAACTACAACAAGTTGGCGAATATCTACTATCAGAAAAAACAATTCGAAACTGCCGGAAAATATTACGATTCTACAATGGTTTACATGAACCCGATGTCGCGCGAGTATGTTCAGGTTAAACGTAAAAGAAATAATTTGGTTGATATTGTTCGATACGAGCAAATCGCCCGAAAAAACGACAGTATTCTTAATTTAGTTGGTAAAGACGATACACAACGCAAGCAGGAAATTGAAAAACTGATCGAAAAACTGAAAGCCGACGATGCAAAAGCACAACAAGTAGCATCGCAACAGGCAAATCCGCAAATGCCGGGAATGGCGCCAAGCACAGGTGCGTCGTCAAACTTTTATTTTTACAATACCAATACCGTTCAACAAGGTAAAAACGAATTTAACAAAAAATGGGGTAACAGACAGTTAACCGACAATTGGCGTTGGTCATCGGTAGCATCGAGCAGCGGACCAACAATTGCGGCAAATACCCAACAAAATGAAGGTCAAACAGCAGCGGGAACTCCAACTGAAGAAGATCCGAACGATCCTGCTGTAGCAAGATACAATGTAGATTTTTATCTGAAACAAATCCCAACAGATCAAACCGAATTAACCAATCTTAAAACAGAACGTGACAATGCGTATTATCAGTTAGGTTTGCTATACAGCGATCGATTGGAAGAATATGAAGTTGCAGCCGGTAAGTTAGAACACTTGCTTTCTATAAATCCGGAAGTTGGTTTAATTGAACCTGCGAAATATCATTTATATAAAATTTATTTAAAAATCGATCCTGCAAAAGCACAGGCAATGTTGGAAGATTTAAAAACAAACCATCCAAATTCAAGATACACGCAAGTGGCAATGAATCCGAATGCAGTAATTTCTACAGATGGATCTCCTGTTGATGATTACAATAAAATTTACCGCTTGTACGCAAATGGTGCTTTTTATGAAACATTGCAGGAACTGGATACAAAAATACCAACAGTTATTGGCGATGGGATCATCAGTAAATACGAATTGTTAAAAGCAATGACAATTGGTAAACTACGCGGATTGACCAATTACCGTGAAGCTTTGGAATATGTTGCCTTAACGTATCCTACAACTAAAGAAGGAAAAGAAGCAGAACGAATCATTGCGAAAGATCTGCCTAAATTACAAGGATTACAGTTTAAACGCGATTTATCTAAAAATATAAAAATGGTTTATGCAGTTCCGTATCCATTGACAGAAGAGGGTAGTGCCTTAAAGTTGAAGTTGGAACAATACGCAAACGACCGCCGCCATACCGGACTTATTTTTAGTGCCGATATGTATAACGATAACACTATTTTCTTTGTGCTGCACGGTGTTAAATCAGGTAACATTGCAAAATCGGCACAAATGTATCTGGAATTAGAATCGGATTACAACATTAAGCAGAGTCCTGTTTTAATAAGTACCGATGATTACGGTGTGGTGCTTATCAAGAAAAACTGGGAAGAATATATTAAAGATGCCGGAAAATAACAAGCTGCCCAAAAAACCAAGTGTTGCCAGTAAGTGGTTGATTTTTACATCAATTCCCTTTCAAATGGGAGCAACAATCTATGTGTTTTTCAGGATTGGCGGTTGGTTAGATAAAAAGTATTTAATATATGACGATTGGGGAACAAAAAGTGTAACTTTGCTCGGAATTTTTCTGGCAATGTATCAAGTCATCAGTCAGGTTAATAAATTAAATAAAAATGGGTAAAGCATTAGCTTTTATAGGTCAGTTGGCAATTTTGGCACTGGTTTCTTTCGGTTTGCACTTTTTGTTACAGTCAATCACCAAACACCTGCCTTTGTGGGATAGTGCTTATATGCAGCTTTGGCAAATTTATGCGTTGCAGTTTCTGCTGTCGGCATTATTAATTTTTGCTGTGGTAGGTATTGGGAAAAGCATGCCTCAAAATTTAGGATTTTTGTTTTTAGGATTCTTAACGCTAAAACTGGTAATTAATTATTTTGCTATTAGCAGTGCGTTGAAAACCAGTACAGCAGATAATTTTTTTAAATATAATTTTTTAGCCGTTTTCTTTTTGTTTATGATTTTCGATGTGTACGTAACGTATCGTGTTTTAAATCAATCACATTCATCAGAAAATAAATAAATAAAAAAAGTTTAAAATACTTCTGTTCGGAAACGATAAATTATGTATTTTTGCACAAAATTTTTGAAACATAAAAAATTTAATCCCGGTATGGTGACTATTAAAAAATCACTTCATTTACTAACAGCTGCTTTATTTGCTTTGATGCCTTTGGTTTCAAATGCAGAAACACCAGTTGTTTCAGCGCATGATTCTTTGCACGCTGCTACTACAGAAACGTCACATGAAACTCATGGTTCACATGATACACATGCTGAGGTTGATCCAAGTTCAAGAGAATTTGTACAAGCTTATACAGAGCATCACTTAATGGACGATCATTACTATTCGTTTTTTGGAAATGCAGAAGAGCACAGACATTATGGTTTTGGATTACCAGTTATTTTAGTTGATAACGGTCTGAAAGTTTTTATGTCTACAGAAGATTTTGTTTACAAAGGAACAGTTGTAGAAAACGGCGGACAACATTATAAATACCACCACGGTAAAATTTATAAAACAGATGCTTCAGGTGATTTAAAATTAGATTCACACGACCATCCAACAGTTGAAAAACCTTTCGATATTTCTATCACTAAAAACGTTGTAGGTTTATTATTAGCTACCGTATTATTGTTTTTAGGATTTACTGCATTAGCAAAAACATACAAAGCATCACCAAACAATTTACCTAAAGGTGTAGGTCGTGTTTTAGAACCGTTGGTAATTTATGTTCGCGATGAAATGGCTCGCCCAAATATCGGTGAGAAAAAATATAAAAAGTACATGCCGTATTTATTATCGGTTTTCTTTTTAATCTTCTTATTAAACTTATTAGGTTTAACGCCACTTGGTTTAAACGTTACAGGAAACATTTCGGTTACAGTTTGTTTGGCATTGTTTACCTTCTTATATGTAAACCTTAGCGGAAACGCAGATTATTGGAAACACATTTTCTGGATGCCAGGTGTGCCGTGGCCAATGAAAATTGTTTTAGCACCGATTGAGGTTTTAGGTATGTTTACAAAACCATTCTCGTTATTAATTCGTTTGTTCGCAAATATTACAGCAGGTCACTCTGTAGTAATGGGGTTAATTGCAGTAGCGTTTGTAATGAAACAAACATTATCAACGCCGGGTGCAGTAGGTGTATCGTTCTTGTTGACTTTATTCTTAACAGTGTTAGAAATATTAGTAGCATTTTTACAGGCATTTATCTTTACAATGTTATCATCATTGTTTATTGGTTCGGCTGTTGAAGAACACGATCATCATTAATAGAAAAGAAATAAAAGAGTATTAAAATTTTGTTTAATTATATATAAATCATTTATCATGACAATTCCAAATTTAGTAGGTGCTGGTTTAATCGTTATCGGAGCAGGTTACGGTTTAGGTAAAATTGGTGGTTCTGCAATGGACGCTATCGCTCGTCAGCCAGAAGCTGCTGGGAAAATCCAAACTGCAATGATCATCATCGGTGCATTATTAGAAGGTTTAGCATTCGGTGCTTTAATCTTAGGTAAAAACTAATTCACAGAAATTAGAAACAATATCTGTAACGGTTGGTTACAGATATTGTTTAATTAAACAAAAAGTAAAGTAAAAAATATAAGTTACATTTAAGATATAATGGAAAAGTTAATCAACGATTTTAGTTTAGGTTTATTCTTCTGGATGGCGATCATCTTAGTGGTAATTATTTTCTTATTAGGAAAATTTGCTTGGAAACCTATCGTTAACGCTTTAGAAGCTCGCGAAGAAGGAATTGCAGATGCTTTAGCAGCTGCAGAAAACGCAAAAAGAGAGTTAACAAACTTAAAAGCAGATAACGAAAAATTATTGGCTGAAGCACGTTTAGAGCGCGATGCAATGTTAAAAGAAGCACGCGAAATGAAAGACAAAATGATTGCAGAAGCTAAAGAAGAAGCTCAAACGGCAGGTGCGCAAATGATAGCACAAGCACAGGCATCTATCCAAAGCGAGAAAAACGCTGCAATGGCTGATATTAAAAATCAGGTTTCTACATTATCAATTGATATCGCAGAAAAATTATTAAAAGGTCAGTTAGCAGACAAGCAAGCGCAAGAGCACTTGGTTGGATCATTATTAAACGATATTAAATTAAATTAATAGTACGTTATGACGGGAACAAGAGCAGCCTTAAGATACGCTAAAGCAATTCTTGACGTGTCTAACGCAAAAGGAAATGCAGAAGTGGTTGGTACAGATATGAAAACAATATCTGATGCTATTTCACAAAGCAGTGAGTTAAAGTTATTTTTAGAAAATCCGGTAATTAAAGGAGAATCTAAATTAGCTGCCTTAAACGAAATTTTTGCTTCGGCTAACGCAGATACTAAAAACTTATTTTCGGTTTTATTACAAAACAAGCGTTTAGATATTTTAGAAGCAATTACAGCACAATACGCTACATTGTATGACGAGTTAAAAGGGGTTGAAGTTGCTTATGTAACTACAGCTACACCTTTAACACCGGCATTAGAAGCGCAGGTATTGGCAAAAGTAAAAGAGCTTTCTACAAAAGAAGTTACCATTGTAAACGAAGTAAATAAAGACATTATTGGCGGCTTTATCATTCGTTTGGGCGATATGCAGTACAATGCATCAATTGCAAACAAATTAAGTCAATTAAAAAGAGAATTTAATAATTAAAATCACACACGGTTAACGTGATAAAATAGTCAAACGCATGGCAGCAATTAATCCTGCTGAGATTTCAGCAATATTAAAGAAACAATTATCTGGTTTTACAGCAGAAGGATCTGTAGAAGAAGTTGGTACCGTTTTAACAATAGGTGATGGTATTGCACGTGTTCACGGATTAGCTAACGCACAGTATGGTGAGTTGGTTCAGTTTGAGAGCGGTTTAGAAGCAATGGTTCAAAACTTAGAAGAAGATAACGTTGGTGTTGTTTTATTTGGTCCATCTACTGGTGTAAGCGAAGGATCTACTGTAAAAAGAACAGGTCGTATCGCATCTATCAAAGTAGGTGAAGGTATGTTAGGACGTGTGGTTGATACTTTAGGTAACCCAATTGATGGTAAAGGACCTATCACTGGCGATTTATACGAAATGCCAATCGAGCGTAAAGCTCCTGGTGTTGTATTCCGTCAGCCGGTAACCGAGCCAATGCAGACAGGTATCAAAGCGATCGATGCAATGATCCCGGTTGGTCGTGGTCAACGTGAGTTGGTTATTGGTGACCGTCAAACAGGTAAAACTACTGTTTGTATCGATACCATTTTAAATCAAAAAGAATTTTACGATGCTGGTAAACCAGTATTCTGTATATATGTTGCTGTGGGGCAAAAAGCTTCTACAGTAGCAAACATAGCAAAAACATTAGAAGAAAAAGGCGCAATGGCTTATTCTGTAATTGTTGCTGCAAACGCATCAGATCCTGCTCCAATGCAGGTGTATGCTCCAATGGCAGGTGCTGCAATTGGTGAGTATTTCCGTGATACAGGTCGTCCTGCATTAATCGTTTATGATGATTTATCTAAACAAGCGGTAGCTTACCGTGAAATGTCTTTGATCTTACGTCGTCCACCAGGTCGTGAGGCGTATCCTGGAGACGTTTTCTATCTTCACTCTCGTTTATTAGAGCGTGCTGCAAAAGTAATCGGTGACGATGAAATCGCAAAAAACATGAACGATTTACCAGAATCGTTAAAGCCAATCGTTAAAGGTGGTGGTTCGTTAACTGCTTTACCAATTATCGAAACTCAGGCTGGTGACGTTTCTGCATATATCCCAACAAACGTAATTTCGATTACAGACGGACAGATTTTCTTGGAGTCTGATTTATTTAACGCAGGTGTACGTCCGGCAATTAACGTAGGTATTTCGGTATCTCGTGTTGGTGGTAACGCGCAAATTAAATCAATGAAAAAAGTTGCAGGTACATTAAAATTAGACCAAGCACAATTCCGTGAATTAGAAGCTTTCGCGAAATTTGGTTCTGATTTAGATGCAGTAACTTTAAATGTAATCGAAAAAGGTCGTCGTAACGTTGAAATCTTAAAACAAGCGGTAAACGATCCGTATTCTGTTGAAGATCAGGTTGCAATTATCTATGCAGGTTCTAAAAACTTATTACGTAACGTTCCTGTTGAAAAAGTAAAAGAATTTGAAAAAGAATTCTTACAAGTATTAAACTTATCGTACCGCGATACTTTAAATGCTTTAAAAGCAGGTAACTTGTCTGACGAAGCTACGGCTACATTAGAAAAAGTTGCAAAAGAAGTATCGTCTAAATACTAATTTTAAAAGTATATTGTATATTGTAAAATGTATCATGCTAATTTAGATGCCTTTACAATATACAATTTTACAATATACATTTTAAAAAATGGCAAACTTAAAAGAAATACGTAACAGAATCAACTCGGTATCATCAACTATGCAGATTACTTCTGCAATGAAGATGGTTTCTGCAGCAAAATTAAAAAAGGCGCAAGATGCTATTACAGCTATGCGTCCGTATGCAGAGAAGTTAACCGAATTAATTCAAAACATAAGCTCAACATTAGAAGGTGATGCAGCGGGTGTTTACGCAGAACAACGCGAAGTTAATAAAGTGTTGGTTGTTGTAATTACATCAAACCGCGGATTGTGTGGTGCTTTTAATGCAAACGTAATTAAAGCAACTCGTACTTTAATAGATGTTACTTATGCAGGTAAAACGGTTGATGTATTAACAATCGGTAAAAAAGGTTATGATTTGGTTGGAAAAACCGAAACCCTTTTTGCAAACCGCAGTGATTTGTTCGATGCATTGACGTTTGTAAATGTAGAAGCAGTTGCACAACAAATTATGGATGCTTTTATTGAAGGATCTTATGATAAGGTGGAATTGGTTTACAATCAGTTTAAAAATGCAGCTACACAAATTGTACAAACAGAACAGTTTTTGCCTTTAAAACCAATCGAAACGGAATCAAACGCAACGGTAGATTATATTTATGAGCCTTCTAAAGAAGAAATTATTTTAAATTTAATTCCAGCGTCGTTAAAAACGCAGTTGTACAAAGCAGTTTTAGATTCTAACGCGGCTGAGCACGGTGCACGTATGACGGCTATGCACAAAGCAACCGATAATGCGAAAGATTTACGCGATCAGTTGAAATTAACGTATAACAAAGCACGTCAGGCTGCTATTACAAACGAAATTTTAGAGATCGTTGGTGGTGCCGAAGCATTGAACAATTAATACGTTTTTTTAAATCATATTTTAAAAACCTTTATCTTAGTTGATAAAGGTTTTTTTCTTAATTTTTTTTTTAAATATTATTCTGCTTGTTCAAGCTGTACATTCTGTATAACATATTCATCGGCATCGCCGTCTAATCCGTATTTAACGGTACCTTTCATTCGTACGTTACTTCTTTTTATTTCCTTTCCGTTTTTGTCGTAAAGTTTCAAATCTTTGTCCTCGTACTTATCTTGATCTGCCGGTACATCAACATAAACAGCATTGCCTTTACCTTTGCCGTAATCTAATTCAATGTTGTAGATTTTCTCGCCACCTGCAGAAACAGACATCATTACCAGTTGTTTCTCGTTTTCATCCATAGCAAACACACCAGCTGGAACTTCAATTGTTCCTACAGCCTCAATTTCATTGTTATGTGTTTGTGAGCTTTTTAGTTCTTCAGCAAGTTTAGAATACTTCGCTGTATCCCCGCATCCTGTAAGTAATAATCCCATTAAAAGACTACTTCCAAAAATTAATTTTCTCATATTAGCTTTTTTTAAATTTATATAAAAAAAAAATGTTTTTAATTTTAGTAAATTACTTGCGGATTATTATTTGTTAAAGATTTAGTATTGGTGTTTTATCAAAAATAGTATTTTTTTTTATTGAAATGATAGCTTAATCAAGCAAGTTTTTCTTTTTAAATTTTATAGCAGATTAAGAAATAGAACTACATTTAATACTTTACGCTATTCATTATGCGTATTTTGGATTTGGAGATTAATTTATTCAGCTTATGAAAAAATCACTAAAAATAACTGTTCCTAAACCTTGTGAAAAACAGGAGTGGAGTTCAGAATTTATTTCGAATAAAGAAAAAATGTGTTTGCTTTGTAGCGAAAAGGTTTTTGATGCAACAAATCTTTCAGATAATGAATTACATAATTTGGTTAACCAAAAAGACCGACCAAAGTGTATGAAGTTTAAACAATCGCAATTAGACCGACCTTTATTGGTTTCTTCCAATCACTTTAATTACAAGCAAATTTCTAGTGCTTTTTATGGATTGTTGATTGCTGGTTTGGTAGTATCATGTTCTGTACAGAAGCTACCACAAAAATGTATTGCTGATTGTGAACAGCTATTTAAAACAGATCCTTTTTTCAGTGATACATTGAAATATGTGATTCGAGGAATCATCATTGATGATGAAACTAAAGAGCCTGTAAGCAAGTGTTTTGTTAAGTTAGATTTTAATGGTTACGGAGTTTGGAATGATGAATTGGGTAGGTTTAAACTTAATATCCCAGAATATTTCGTGAAAGATAGCTTACATATTTCTATTACTGGGAATGATACTAAAAATGATTACTTTCAAGAAATAACTATTTTAAAATCAGAACTTCCTGTTAACAAAGTAATAGCAATTGAGCCGATGGAAATAATAGTTGTTGGTTATTACGAAGTTGAAAAATAATTATAGGACCATCTGAAAAGCATCTCTTGGCGAACCATCAGCTACATAAATAACTCCGCAATACATAAAACCGTACTTTTTAAAGAAGTTCTGCATAGGCAGGTTATTGTTGTTGGTATCAACCCGAATGTTGTTAATCTGCGTAAAGCAATAATCAAAAGAGGCTTTTGCAACTCCTTTAACTTTTCCGTTTGATGCCAGTCTGTGAATTACGCCGTAAGGTTCATTATTCAGCCATTTTCCGTTGTCGATGACGTTGTAGGTCGGTTCCGGATTATTACCTTTTAAAAACGAGAAATAACCCACCATTTCGGTATCGTTCAAACAAATGTATCCTATGTTTTGATAGATATCATTCAGAATAACTTCTGCCGACGGATATCCGTTAATCCATTGTGTAAGGTTGCCATTGGCACGCATAATGTTGCGAGCATCGTCAATAACCTGCATAATTCTGTTTAAATGTTCGGGTTTTGCAATTTCTATCGTCATAATTTATTTTGAGAATAAAGCGGTGATTTTCTTTTTATCGCCAACAAGCCATAAAATATCGCCTTTTTGTAAGGTAAATGTAGGTTGTGGATTTAAAATACGCTCGCCGTTGCGTTCTATTCCAGCAATAATACTGTTGCTGTTTTCACGGATTTTACTTTCACGAATCGATATTCCGTTTAAGGCTTCATTGGTCAGTTCAAAACCTTTCAGCACAATTTCGGTGTGGTAATCAACCGATCCTACTAACGATTTATCAACAAAAAGTTCAAAATCTTTCACCTGTTCGTCGGTACCAATCACATACACAATATCTTTCGGGAAAATTTTTTCGTCTTTATCCGGAATATTAATCACCAAATCGCCACGTTTAATAATGGCAATGTTTACACCCAGTTCTTCACGTACTTTTAGTTCATTTAGTGTTTTTCCGGCAATCAGCGATTCTTGTGGAATTTCAAAAGTAGTCATGTGTCCGTCCCAAGGCGTTAAATCGCTTTTGTTTCTAATAGCTTCGGATCTTTCGCGGTCATTAAAATTCTCGATAAACTGATGTTGGATCTTTCCGTACATAATCTGAATTCTCTTTGGAAACAAAACCGCAAATGCAATTAAAACTGCCAGAACAATTACGCCTGTCAACGGATTAATCAGTTCGTTAATCATTATAAAAACAATTACAATGCACAGCAAAATTCTAAACAAGGCAATTAAAATCAGCGGTGTAATGTTTTTACTGTCGCTTTTTAACTGATTTAACGACTTAACGGCAACTCTTTGTAACGCCAGTGCATACAAGAACGGCAGAAACGCCACAACGGTTATAAATATGTACAGATAATAGGTGAATGCACCGCTTGACAGTGGAATTAAATAGTAAATACTTACAAAGACAATACCCGCAATGATTACCGAATGTATTACGATGTGCGATGCAACGCCGGAAATATATTTTTTCCAGTGATTTGTTTTATCAATGGTTTGTGTTGCCGACGAATAATTATCTAACTTATCTTCCCATTTTTTAGGCAGGATGATTTTTAATTGATTGTATGCTTTTAAAGAATTTTTGATGAAAAACGGAGTTGTAAAAGTGGTAATTGCCGAAACTGCAACTACGATAGGATAGAGGAAACCGCTTGTTACACCCAACGTCATACCCAAGGTTGCAATGATAAACGAAAATTCGCCAATTTGAGCCAAACTCATTCCTGCCTGAACCGACTGTTTTAAAGGCTGACCCGAAAGTAAGGCACCCATTGTGGTGGCAATTGTTTTTCCAAAAATGGTAACTATGGTAATAATCAGTACAGGAAAAGCATATTCTTGAAGTGTATCCAAATTAATAAGCATACCAACCGATACAAAGAAAACCGCGCCAAATAGATCTTTTACAGGCTTCACTAAATGTTCGATTTGTTCTGCTTTGGTGGTTTCGGCTATGATCGATCCCATAATGAAGGCACCCAATGCCGGTGAAAAACCTGCGGCGGTTGCCAAAATTACCATCATTAAACACAATGCCAATGATACAATCAGGGTAGTTTCTTCGGTCAGCAGATTTTTGGTTCTTTTAAGTAAAGTGGGTATGAAAAAGATTCCTGCCAAAAACCAAAGTATTAAAAAGAATGCCAATTTAAAGATCGATTCCATTAGTTCAACGCCCGAAAATTGTTGTGATACGGCAATTGTTGATAGTAAAACCATTAATAAAATCGCTACAATATCTTCTACAATCAGCGTTCCGAAAACCACACCGGCAAATTTCTGAGTTTTAACTCCTAATTCATCAAACGCCCGTAGAATGATGGTGGTGGACGACATGGAAAGAATCGCACCTAAAAAAATACTGTCGATAAAATTCCAACCAAGCAGTTTTCCTGTTGTAAAACCTACAATAATCATGGTGATGATTTGAACAGCGGCGGTCATGCTGGCGGATCCGCCTACTTTGACGAGCTTTTTAAAACTGAATTCGAGTCCTAAACTAAAAAGTAAAAAGATCACACCAATTTCTGCCCAGACTTCCACGTTGCCCATATCCTGAACGGTGGGAAATAACGGAAAATGCGGACCTGCCAAAAATCCGGCAATTAAATATCCTAAAACCAAAGGTTGCTTTATCTTTTTAAAGATTAAAACGGCAACTCCGGCAGTCATTAAGATCAAACCTAAATCGGAAATTAACGGATATAAATGATGTGATGTTTCTACGGCTGCTGGCATAAAAAAGTACGCAAATATTTGTTTTTAAAGATACAAAAAAGAGGTTTTGAATTGTACAAAAAAACGCCTTCTGATGAAGAAGGCGTTTAAAATATTCGAATTAATTTCTATTGAAATTTAACGTTGTCTATTTGTATGGTTGATGTTACTGTTTTTGAACCTGAATATTCAAATACAATGTATCCGTTACCTGTAACCGTGCTTGGGAACTGGTAGTTACCACTTGGCGTAAAGTTAGGTGCATAACCACTTGCAGTACCTGTAGAATAAGTAAATTGCGAGGTAATGTTTGTAAAATTAGCGGTGTTAATATAATCGCCATAGCTGTAATTAGCAGCAGGTACATAATAAACGTTTAATACGTTTCCTGTATAGTATCCATCTTTGGTGTCAAAAGACATGCTGTTGTTTCCGTTAAACTGTACCGGTACAATAAAGTAACTTTTTGTAGTTTCCGCACTGTTTCCAAATGCTGTTAACTGAATGTATTTATTGTTTTGGAAGGTTTTAACTGCCCAATATCTTCCACCAAAAGTATAATCGTTACCATATTGAGGGAAAGCACTTGCTGTTGCAGCTACTTCAAAAGATTCGAAGTTTTCGTTTACCGTTGGTGTAAAAGACATATTTGTACCACCAATGATAGTTACCGGTCTAATACGTGCGTCGGTTAACTGAATGTCGTTAAAGGTACGTGCCATGAATTGGTAATCACTGTTGAATTTTGTAAGAACTCCGCGTACTTTACCGTTACTTTCTGATACTACTTTGCTTGCAAATTTAGCAAATTCACTTGTTCTGAAAATCATTGTTCCTGTAGGATCAATAAGGTTGTGGTTTGTAGCACCACCCAAAACATTGTTTGGATCGTAATAGGTTTTACCAACAGCACTGTCATCAAACTGAACTTTTTCAATTTCAACCAAAGTGTTAATGTAGTTATCGTTTTTAAGATCAGCCAACGTAATGGTTTTTACTAAATCTGCTTCAGGAACTGAAACGCTCGAAGCAAATACTTTTTTGTAGAAATCTTGCGGACGCATTCTACCTACACTTGTTTCCTGATAAATATCGCCCAAAACCAATGAACCGTGTACAATAGAAAAATACATGTCTTTTAAATAGATATACACTTTACGACCGGGAGCGATATCGTTACTGATGTTGTACATATCAACCGAAATAGAAAAACCTTTGGTTCCTTCTAAATTTTGCAATGATACCGATTTGTAGAACGTTCCGCCTTCATCGCTTGATGATACATAGGCTTCTAAAATATCCTCTTCGGTATATTGCTGTAATGTGGTATTTGCTTTAGCGTATAATTCTTCTAAAGTAATTGTAGCTGTAGCTTGGTGGTATTTAATTTCTGGGGCAGAAACATCGTCGTTATTTGCACAACTTGTTGTTACTAATGTTGCAACCAATGCCAAGGCTGCAAACGTATATTTTATTGCTTTCATATCTTAAAAATTAAAATACTTTAATATTATCTATCATGTACGCGCCTGCATTTGCACTTGCTGTTCCTCCTGTTGCTTTAAAAGCAATATAAATATTTCCGCTGTATTCTTGTAAACTTACTGCACCCGAATTAAAGAAATCGTAATTAAAACCGCTGCCAATTTTTGGTCCGGTAAAAGTTACACTTTTCCATGTTGCTGTGTTTACATCGCCTGTAAAATCTGTAGAAATTAATACTTCTAAAAAGTTGTTTTCTACATTTACAACGTGGTGTTGTGCTGTTTGAAAAGTTAAACGTTTTTTAACTGCTGTATCTACATTAATTGCAGGTGTTACAAACCATGCTACATTTAAAGTTTCGTTACTGTTAAAAGGCGAAAATTCGTAATACGCATTGCCTTGGTACGAATTTGAAAACCATTTTTTAGTTCCGCTTTCTGCAACGTTTGTAAAAATTGATTCATTAAAAGTACCATCGATTACTTTTTGGAAATCTTCTATATAAATTGTTGGGCTGTATGTTGGTAATTCCTGTTCGTCTTCTGGTGAACAAGCTGTAAATATACTTGCGAAAGTTAAAACAGCTATTGGGAATATATATGTTAATTTTTTCATTATCACTTTAAAATTAAAAGTTGATGTATAAATTTAAGAAATAGGTTCTACCAAAACCATAGAAATATTTAGGACCAAATGTGCGGGTTCCGCTTGCGTGATCCATTAATAATTCGCGATAGTTAGCGTTACGAGCTTGTTCAAAACCGCCCGTTTTGTATTCTAAACCTAAAACGTTGTTAACCGATGCAAAGAAACCAAAGGTTTTACCGTTTATTCTCCACGATTTTCCACCTTGAAGGTTTACCAAAAAGATATCGTCTAACTTTTCTTGTTTCAATAAATTGCGTGCTACGTTTGTGTCAACATCGTTAAAAGCTGCACCACCCTGACCTGGTTCGTTAAAGAAATTGTTTGTACGTAACAAAGGCGAAATATCTAAATAAATATCAGTCAAAAAGTTCGCATTTGCACCAATCCACCAGTAGTTAGGGTCGCGGTATTCAATTCCTAACGAATATGCTTGTTGTGGCGTTCCGGCAACACGGAAGTTTTTAATGTAACTTGTCCCGTAATTAACCATTGGGCTTAATCCGTTTTCACGACGACCGTCGACATTTAAATAAACATTTGCGTTGTCTGAATAAATTGCCTGACCATAGTTTGCCGCAGCAGTCAATTTTATTGTTTTAGTTGCCTGATATTCTGCACCTAATTCAATACCCATACTTTGTTTGCTGATTCCGCGAGTAATTTCTGCAACGAAATCGCTGCTTGTTTCATCGTCCATTTCAATATCGATACCATCTGCATAGAAGAAAGATGTTCTTGTAGCATCTTTAATTTCATTGAAATAAGCACCAACACGTCCTTTTAATTTAGGAGTACGAATGATATAGTTAATGTCAGATCCAAAAACTTTTTCATCGGTTAAGCCGTTTACTGTTGCATCACTGATACGAACGTTAGAATAGCTGTTACGGATTGATGGAGCCTGCGTATAATAACTTGCATTGAAGTTGAAAATATGCTGACCTGTTAATTTATAAGTCGCCCCTCCTTTTAAACCGTAGTTTTCAAATGATATTTTTTGACCTTTTCCGAAAGATGAATCTGCGTATAATGCATTTTTGTATAATCCTTCACGTTGGTATTCTGTGTAAGATGCATTTTGACCTAAATAGAAATCGAACTTACCAAAGTTGAATTGAAACTGTGTAAATAAATCAACCACGTTTGCGTGCATAATATAGTTGTAACCATATTTGTCTCCTTCGTAAATTTTACGGTTTGGGTTGTTTAAATCAGAAGCCGAAAATTCTTCTTTTAAGAACGTATTGTTATCAATTAAATATCCACCGCCTAATAAATCAAGCATTTCCTGGTAGCTTTCTGAACGTAAATTGCGGTATGTTAAACCTGCATTAAATCCAACTACATTAGAAATTTGAGTATTAAACAACGTGTTAGCTGTTAATTGATTGTCTTGCATAACATCGGCATACAACGCGTTTACCGCATAACCTTTGTTTGCATTTTGAAGGTATAAACGATCCCAGTTAATTTGCGAATTAGCCAAGAAATCTTGTCTGTTGCGTTCTGCATTATTAAAATCAGGAGTCCAGATTGGTGTTGATCCATCTGTATTGTGGAAATTCAAATAATAACTTGGTAAGTTTTTGTAATACGTTGGATCAGGATTGTTTGCTCCGTTTGTTTCTAAACGACTGTTTGAAATCTTACCAAACTGATACGATACATTGGTGTTTAAAGTCGATTTTTCGCTGATATCCCAATAGTGGCTCAATATAAAAATTGGCTCTTCTACGTCTTTATCACGAGAATTACGTTTTTTGCCATCTTGCCAACCCCAGTACGAGTTGTATTTGTATCCTTTTAAATCTACAACTTCTTGTGTGTTAGGTCCGTTTTTACCACGACTGTTTTGTGCGTAAATAGCAGACAAGTTTAAACTGTGATTGCTGTTGATTTTCTTTTCAACAGCCAAGAAAAACGATTTTGCATCGTAATCTGTTCCGTCAAAGAAACCTTCTTTAGCCATACGGTATGAAGCCGATGCAGCATAAGCCCATCCGTTTTTGTTCATTCCAGAACCGTAAGTAATCATTCCACGACCACTATAATTGGTATTAGCACCAGAAAGCGAAACGCGAGTTCCGGTACGCATAAAAGACGCACGGGTGTTAATTGCCTGAATACCTAAAATTCCGCCAAAAGTATAATCGTTCGGCATAGAACCATTGATGAACTCTTGGTTACGTGTAGCGTCGTTTAATCCTCCCCAGTTTGAAAACTGCGGACGACCATCGAAAATTTTGTTCATAGAAATACCGTTTATAAAGATATTTCCATACTCATTGTCTAACCCTCTAATTCTGAATCGGGCTTGACCCCAGTTAAAAGCTGCCGCCTGACGAAAAGGGTCGCGCGATGCTTGTAACAATCCAGATGTAGTTTCAGATCCAGAGTTGTCATCGCCCAAATCATTTTCGGTAAGGGTAATTAAACTCAACTGTTGTTCTGCAGTTACGTCTTCTTCCAGATAAATCGTGCCCAAATCAATATCCGCTTCGGTAGTTATGTCCAAAGTAAATCTTTTTTGAACATAACCTGTAAAGTTGATGTAAAGCACCTGACTGCCCGGCGTAGGGTTTGCAATTTCAAATTCACCTTGCTGGTTTGTAGTAGCAGATAAATTTGTGTTGGATAAATTTGCCGTTACATTGAATAGAGGTTGCTGTGTTTTTGCATCAACAACAACTCCGCGTAACGCTGTGCTTTGTGCCCAAGCTGTAACGGTAAATAGCACTAGCAAAGTACTAAGTAGTAATTTTTTCATAAAAACCTAAAAATAAGCTGTTTAAAGTTTTGTAAGTTTAAACTAAACTTAACATGGTGCAAAGGTAATTATTTTATAAATATTAACTAATTTTGCCCTCAGGATTATCAAAAACTTTATAATAACTTAATAATGGGCATGAAAATTAAACTATTATCAATACTGGCATTCTTTGCAGGTACAGCGTTTGCACAATCTCAGCAGAAATCTTATGTGGTACATACTGTTGCTTTTTACAATGTTGAAAACTTGTTTGATACCATTCGCGATGAGAAAATTTATGATGAAGAATGGACGCCGAAAGGTGAAAGAAACTGGGATGGAAAAAAATATCAGCAAAAATTAGAAAATTTAAGTCGAGTAATTGCCGAAATTGGTACAGATGACAACCCAAATATGCCGACAATTTTAGGGGTCAGCGAAATTGAAAACCGTAAGGTGTTGGAAGATTTAGTAAATATGCCGAAACTAAAAAGGGCTAATTACGGAATTGTTCATTTTGATTCTCCAGACCGTCGTGGTATTGATGTGGCTCTTTTCTATCAAACCAAACATTTTAAACCAACAAGTTCTAAAAATATTCCTTTATATATTTATGATCCAACCGATACTAAATATAAAGACAGTAACAATGGCAAAGGCAAGCGCGTTTACACTCGTGACCAGTTATTGGTTACCGGTTTGTTAGATGGCGAAGAGATGCACTTTATAGTAAACCACTGGCCATCGCGTTCGGGTGGCGAGAAAAAAAGTAGTCCAAACCGTGAGGCTGCGGCAGCATTGAACAAAAAAATCATCGATTCGTTATACAATATCAATCCAAACGCAAAGGTTTTTACAATGGGCGATTTAAACGACGGACCTTATAATAAATCGGTTAAAGACGTTTTAGAAGCAAAAGGAAAAAAAGACGATGTAAAAAAAGGCGGAATTTTTAACCCAATGTACCAGTTATATAAAGAAGGTCACGGAACAATTGCTTACCGCGATGCGTGGGATATTTTCGATCAGATTATTTTCACAGAACCACTTTTAAGTAAAGATTATTCAAGCTTCCGTTATTGGAAAGTCGGAATTTTCAACAAACCGTTTTTAGTGCAAAAATCAGGTCAGTATAAAGGTTATCCGCTGCGAAACCAATTAAGCGGCGAACCAGGATTTAGCGATCACTTCCCCGTTTATATTTATTTGATTAAAGAGAAACAATAAAAAAAAGCTGCCTTTTGGTAGCTTTTTTTTATGAGTGATTTTTTAGATCTATTTTATTACGATCTTTTCTGTTTTATTGCCTTTGTCTGTTTGTATTACAAATATGTACATTCCTTTACTTAAATTAGAAACATCTATTTGGTTAAAATTATCTTTTACTGATTTGATCCATTTACCTGAACTATCTAAAATTTGAACCGATTGTAAAGTTACACCATTTGTTTCTTTTTGTTCAATTGAAACATAATCTGTTGTAGGGTTAGGATAAATTTTAAAATTATCGTTCACAAATTTTTCTACACTTAATGTACATACATCATTAAAATAATAATTAACGAAATTGTCATTTATAATTTCCCAGTTGTTGTAAGGAAACACCTTATTAGTTGCAGCAACAGGATCATCAACTTCTATACATACGGTGTAATTAGATGGATTAGAAAATGGACTGTATGACCAACCTAAAGAAATTTTAAGCTTATTAGCATTATGATTTTTCAAATTGATTTTTCTTAGACTAAATAAATTAATAGCATTTAAATATTCCAGTTTTGTATTATTACTTAAATCTAAGTACCAAATATAATTGTATTGCATAAATTCTAAGTCTCCATTTCCAATAGATAGATATTCCAAATCTGTATTAGTTGATAAGTCAATATTGTTTATCACATTACTTGGTAGAATTATACTTTTTAATTTGGTCAGATTTGTTAAATTAATCGTATTAAATGCGTGAAAATCTCCTTCAATAGTTTCTAAATTTGTAAAAGCTTCAATTCCAGTCATATTTTGAATGCGAAAACTTCCTGCTCCTGTATATAGATTCAATTGAGTAATATTCTGTGCATCGCTAGTTAATATTTGCCCATTTAATATACCATCGCTATCAATATTCAAATTAATGAGTAGTTGTTCAAAAGTTGCATCAGGAATCAAAGTAACTTGTGCATTTGTTACAAAAGACGCAAGTGTTAATATAGTCAATATTAGTTTTTTCATAATGATTGTGTTATTAGGTTACTTTCAATTAGATATACATCACACATGTTTTATAATTTGTATTGTGCTTTTTGAATCTAATTTGTTTTATATTGCCTTTTATGTTGTAAATATAGTTAAAAAAATGATAATTTATAATTGTTTTAAAATTTGAATACGACTGTAAATTAAAACCTATGCCAATTTTAATTTTTTACTTATATTAGATTTTTGTAAAATGCTATAAAACGTTAACACGTTATTATGCGCAACTAAAATATAGTATCTTTACACAAATTTTTTATTAATTAATATAAACAGCGCAGGCTGTTCAATATATATGGCATGTACAAATTGTTCTACTAAAACAAACGATTCTGGCATTCCAAAAGGTTGTGGTAGCAAAGGTTCTTGTGGAACCGACAGTTGCAATAAATTGAGTGTGTTCGATTGGTTGTCGAATATGCACTATCCTTCGGGGTTTGAACCTTTTGATGTAGTTGAAGTTCGTTTTAAAAACGGTAGAAAAGACTTTTATAAAAATATCGATAAACTGGCATTGCAAATGGGCGATGTGGTAGCAACCGAGGCAAGTCCGGGGCATGATATCGGAGTAGTAACTTTAGCCGGTGAGCTGGTTAAGGTACAAATGAAAAAAAAGAAGGTAGATCCGTATGGCGATACCCTAAAAATATACAGAAAAGCAACGCAGAAAGATATTGATATTTGGAGCGATTCCCGCAAGCGCGAAGAGCCAATGAAAGTTCGTGCACGTGAGATTGCTATTGAATTAAAGCTGGAAATGAAAATTTCCGACATTGAATTTCAAGGCGATGCTTCTAAAGCAACCTTTTATTATACGGCGAACGATCGGGTAGATTTCCGTCAGTTGATTAAAGAATTTGCGCGTACATTCAACACCCGTATCGAAATGAAACAGGTAGGTTTCCGTCAGGAAGCTGCTCGTTTGGGCGGTATCGGATCTTGTGGTCGCGAATTATGCTGTTCTACCTGGTTAACCGATTTTAGAAGCGTAAATACTTCGGCGGCGCGTTATCAGCAGTTATCGTTAAATCCGCAGAAATTGGCGGGTCAGTGCGGTAAATTAAAATGTTGTTTGAATTACGAGTTGGATACCTATTTGGACGCTTTAAAAGGAATGCCAGACAGCGAAACCAAACTGCAAACTAAAAACGGAGAGGCTTATTGTCAGAAAATTGATATTTTCAAGCAGGTTATGTGGTTTGCATATCCATCTAACGGAGCAAATTGGTATAAAATCGAAGTTCCGCAGGTAAAAGAAATTATTGCATTAAATAAGCAGGGACAGGTTATAGAAAATATTGAAGATTACGTTGTAGAAGAAGAAAACAATGCATCTGTTCAAAGTGTAGCAACTACAGAAGACAGTTTGTCGCGTTTCGATGAACCTAAACGTAAAAAGCACGCTCCGCGTAACAAGAAAAAGCCTGTAGGCAATACGGTAGAAAAACCTGCTGCAACTGTTGCAACCGATGTTAAAAGAGCACCACGTTCAAACGAAAATGCTTCAAGACCACCGCAAGCTCAACAACCAAAGCAGCAAAATCGCCCGCCGAGAAACAATCAGCCAAAAGTTCAGAATAATAATCAGAACAATCCAAATAATCAAAACGAAAAGCCAAAACCGGCTGTTCAAAATAACGCACCTGTAAAATCAAACGAAGAAGGTGCCAGTAAAAATCAGGCTCGCAAAAAGAATTTTAAACGACCTAATAAAAACAACGGAAACAACCCAAACAGTAAACCAAATGATAACAAACAATAAAAGAAATCTCTTTAAATTTGTTGCCTTATCAACAGTAATGGCATTTACAGCTTGTACTACGACCGATTTTTTTAACGAATACAAATCACTGCCAGACGGTTGGAAAAAAAGCGAACCTACTGTTTTTGATTTTGAATCGTTAGATACCATAACAAAGCACGATGCGTACATAAATATTCGTACAAAAAGCGATTATCCGTACAGCAACCTGTTTTTAATCGTAAAAATGTTTCCGCCCGAAGGCGATGCAACGGTTGATACATTGCAGTATCAAATGGCAAATGCCGACGGAACCATGTTGGGAACGGGTTTTACCGATGTGAAGGAACATAAGCTTATCTGGCGAAAAAAAGTAGTGTTTAAAAAGCAGGGTGTTTATAAAATTGAAGTAGAACATGCCATGCGAAAAGTAAATGAAGTAAAAGGCGATGCAGTTTTAAACGGCATTACCGAAATTGGTTTACAAGTACAATAATTATTCATAAGACATTATGGAAAAAATAGAAGATTCTAAAAAGAAGGAACTATCTACCAACAGAAAATTTCTGCGTTTATTCTGGAAATTGTTCGGCGCAGGTGTTGCCTTTGTTATATTGATTTTTGCCTTTGCCAATTGGGGAATTTTTGGTGCGATGCCAAGTTTCGATGAATTGGAAAATCCGGAATCAAGTGTAGCAACAGAAATTATATCGGCAGACGGAAAAACATTGGGTAAATTTTACCTTGAAAACCGCGTGCCTGTTAAATACGAAGAATTACCGGAACATTTGGTTGATGCTTTGATTTCTACCGAAGATGAGCGTTTTCGTTCACATTCTGGTATTGATGCCCGCGGAACCATGCGTGCTATTTTCAGTGCCGGATCAAGCGGTGGTGCAAGTACCATCAGCCAGCAGTTGGCAAAAAACCTGTTTCACGGAAGTTCGGGTTCAACCAACAAACTTTTTCGTGTAATTCAAAAGGTAAAAGAGTGGATTATTGCCGTAAAATTAGAACGTCAATACACCAAAAACGAAATCATTGCTTATTATCTAAATACGGTAGATTTTGTTAGTAATGCGTACGGAATCCGTTCGGCGGCGAACATCTATTTTAATAAAGAACCTAAAAAATTAACGGTTGAAGAAGCTGCTGTTTTGGTAGGAATGCTTCAGGCGCCTTCTCGTTACAATCCGCGTTTTAATCCGGATCGAGCAGAAAATCGTAGAAACATCGTTTTGGCGCAAATGGCTAAAAACGATAAAATTACCGAAGCCGAAAAAGAAAAATATCAGGCAAAGCCTTTAAAAATCAATTATACACCTGAAACGCATACAAAAGGTTACGCAACTTATTTTAGAGAATACTTGCGTGATTATATGCGTAAATGGGTAAAGGAAAATCCTAAAAAAGACGGATCAACGTATGATATTTACCGCGATGGTTTACGTATTTACACCACGATTGATTCTCGTATGCAGGAATATGCCGAAGAAGCTGTAGAAATGCACTTGTCTAATTTGCAGAAAGAGTTCTTTAAGCAACAAAAAGGCAATAAAAACGCTCCTTTCATTCAGATCAATCAGGCAGAAACCAAAAAGATAATCGACCGTGCAATGCGTAATTCTGAACGTTGGCGACAAATGAGTGCGCAAGGTAAAGAAGAGGAAGATATCATAAAATCGTTCGATGTTAAAACAAAAATGGCGATTTTCACTTGGAAAGGTGAAAAAGATACGTTAATGACACCGCGCGATTCTATTGTTTACTACAAACATTTCTTACAATCGGGTATGATGTCTATGGAACCTGTTACAGGTAACGTAAAAGCTTGGGTAGGAGGGATCGATTATAAACATTTTCAATACGATCACGTAGCGCAAGGTGCACGTCAGGTTGGATCTACCTTTAAGCCGTTTGTTTACGCAACAGCTATAGATCAATTGGGAATGAGTCCTTGCGATTATATTTACGACGGACCTTTTACAATGCCTAAAGGACGCTATGGAATTCAACAACCATGGTCGCCTAAAAATTCGGCAGGTAAATATTACGGTTCAGTAACAATGAAATATGCTTTGGCGCAATCGTTAAATACTGTTACAGCTCGTTTAATGGATCGTGTTGGTCCAAAAGCGGTGATCGATTTATGTAGAGATTTAGGCGTAAAATCGGATATTCCGGCTTCTCCTGCAATTGCGTTGGGAGCTGTTGAAATTACAGTGAGCGATATGGTTGCGGCTTACAGCACATTTGCAAATCAGGGAGTTTACGTTAAACCACGTTTTGTAAATAAAATTACCGATAAAAACGGCGTTGTTTTGTTTGAATCAAGAGCCGAAACGCGCGACGTTATGAATAAAGATATTGCATACGGCATTATAAAATTACTGGAAGGTGTAACCGAAGGTGGTTCCGGTGGCCGTTTGCGTTATACAGGTTCTGGCGGTGCGGGTTACCACACAATGACAGGTTATCCTTATGCCTTTAAAAATCCTATTGCAGGTAAAACTGGTACTACACAGAACAATTCAGACGGTTGGTTCATTGGTATGGTTCCAAACTTGGTTACCGGCGTTTGGGTTGGTAACGAAGATCGTGCAGCGCACTTTAAATCAACAGTTTACGGACAAGGAGCAACAATGGCACTTCCAATTTGGGGTATCTTTATGAAGAAGTGTTATGGCGATAAAACGCTGTATGTTTCAGATGAAGATTTTGAACGCCCTGCAAACATAAGTGTTCTGGTTGATTGCTGGAAACGAGCTGCCAATGATTCTGTCGGCGGCGGAAGCGAAAAGAAAGACAGCTTGGCTGCCCCTACTGGAAGTGTTCCAACAGAATTTGACTTTTAAATATTTAAAACGACTTCCTATTTTGAAGTCGTTTTTTTTCATATTTTTATACCATTAACAATCTAAATAATTATGATTAATAAAAAGGTTGCGAATGCGCAAGAAGCATTACACGATGTACAAGATAATCAAACCATTATGGTTGGCGGATTTGGATTAAGCGGTATTCCCGAAAATTCAATTGCCGAACTGGTTCGTAAAAACATTACAGGTTTAACCTGTATTTCTAATAACGCAGGTGTTGATGATTTTGGATTAGGATTACTACTTCAAAAGCGTCAGGTTAAAAAAATGATTGCCTCTTACGTGGGTGAAAATGCCGAATTTGAACGCCAGATGTTAAGTGGTGAGTTAGATGTTGAATTAACGCCACAAGGTACCTTGGCAGAAAAATGTCGTGCTGCACAAGCGGGTATTCCTGCATTTTTTACACCGGCTGGCTACGGAACCGAAGTTGCCGAAGGTAAAGAAACACGTGAATTCAACGGGAAAATGTATGTAATGGAAGAAGCCTACAAAGCCGATTTCGCTATTGTAAAAGCATGGAAAGGTGACGAAGCCGGAAACTTGATTTTTAAAGGAACTACACGCAGCTTTAATGCAGTTATGGCAGGTGCTGGTAAAATTACCATTGCCGAAGTAGAAGAGTTGGTACCGCTTGGCGAATTAGATCCTAACCAGATTCATATTCCGGGAATTTATGTGAAGCGTATTTTTCAAGGAGAAAAGTATGAAAAAAGAATTGAACAACGAACGGTACGTAAAAGAGATTAATTATGGCATTAGATAAAATAGGCATTGCAAAACGCATTGCCAAAGAATTACAAGAAGGGTTTTATGTAAATTTAGGAATCGGAATTCCAACATTGGTTGCAAACTATATTCCCGACGGAATGAACGTAGAATTTCAGTCAGAAAACGGTGTGTTAGGTATGGGACCTTTTCCTTTTGAAGGTGACGAAGATGCCGATCTAATCAACGCTGGTAAACAAACCATAACTACATTGCCAGGAGCATCATTCTTTGATTCGGCTATGAGTTTTGGAATGATTCGTTCGCAACATGTCGATTTAACTATTTTAGGCGCTATGGAAGTTTCTGAAAAAGGCGACATCGCCAACTGGAAAATTCCTGGAAAAATGGTGAAAGGTATGGGTGGTGCTATGGATTTGGTAGCATCGGCAGAAAATATCATTGTTGCCATGATGCACGTAAACAAAGCAGGCGAATCTAAAATATTAAAAAAATGTACGCTGCCTTTAACAGGTGTTGGTTGCGTTAAAAAAGTAGTAACCGAATTGGCTTTGATGGAAATTACTCCAAATGGTTTTAAATTGCTTGAACGCGCTCCGGGTGTATCGGTAGAAGAAATTATAAAAGCAACCGAAGCTGAATTGATCATTGAAGGAACGATTCCTGAAATGAGTATCTAAAAAATAAATTGGCTATGAAAAACGAACATTTAGAAAGATATAAAGATTTAGATTTCAGCGATCCAAACGATCAAAAAACGAAAGTTCCGTTTGTTATTCGTTTAGCGTGCGTTTTAATCAGCCTAATAGCAATAGTTTTTATCAGCATCATTGGTAAATCTGTATTGGTGCCGTTGGTAATTGGCTTTTTGGTATCCATGTTATTATTGCCGCTGTCTAACTTTCAAGAAAAAAAATTAAAGTTTCCAAGAATAGTATCTTCATTGGTATCTCCAATATTGTTCTTTTTGGCAGTGTTGGCTGTTATGTACTTCATTGGTACGCAAATGGCGCAGTTTACAGAAGATCTACCGGAATTTCAACAGCAGATCGAAAAATTATTTCACGAAGCACAAGTTTTTGTTTACGATAAATTTGGTGTATCAGAACAAGAACAGATCAATTACATCGAAAAAAATGCCGAGGAAGTTCTTAAACGCGGATCTGGTGTATTAGGCACAGCAGTTACATCGTTAACATCAATGCTGGCTTCGGCAATGTTCATTTTTTTGGGCATCTTCTTCTTTTTGCTGTACCGTAGCCATTTGGTGAAATTTTTAATATGGTGTTTTCCGCCTAAAGATCAAACCAAAGTAAAAGAAGTAATTGTTGAAATTCAAAGCATCATTAAACGATACATTCTTGGACTAATGATACAGGTTGTGGCGGTTTCCGGCTTAATGTTCATCGCATATTCAATTATTGGCATTAAGTACGCTTTGTTGTTTGCGGTGCTTTGCGGAGTGTTAAATTTAATACCTTATGTGGGTGTTTTTGTAGCTACCATTCTGGCTGCCATAGTAACATTAGCAACCGGCGAACCTATACAGGCATTGTGGGTAATTGTTGCGGTTTTGGTTGTAAATTCAATCGATGGAAACATTATTACACCAAAAATCATTGGATCAAAAGTAGCATTGAACTCGTTCGTAGTCTTGTTTGGTATCGTGATTGCAGAATCGATCTGGGGAATTGCCGGAATGTTTTTAGCCATTCCCGTTTTAGCGATTTTTAAAATTATTTTCGATAATGTTGAAGGCTTACGCCCGTACGGATTTGTTTTAGGAGAAGACAATGCGCCAACGCCGTTGTTTGAAAAATATTACGACAGATACATTTACCGTAAAAAACCGAAAGACGAAGACTTACCAAAAGTTCTACAAACCGAAGAACAAAATCATGAAGAAGGCAAAACACCTGATCCTGATAACGATGAAAAAGATAATTCTTAAATATAAAATCCATCATTACGATGGATTTTTTTGTGTTTAAAAACACGAGATTGTTTTACTTTTGTAAAAAATAATTAAATGGAATTTGCAAAGGTTATATTAAAGAAAGGTAAAGAAAAATCTATTTTACGTAAACACCCTTGGGTTTTCAGCGGTGCGGTTTATGGGGTAAGCGATGAGTTGCAAGACGGACAAATGGTTGATATTACTACATACGATGGCGATCATTTGGCAACTGGTTTTTACAGTAATAAAGGAAGCATCGTTGTGCGTATACTGACTTTTAAAGACGAAGTTTTTACTCTTGATTTCTGGGAAAACAGACTAAATGCTGCTTGGAATTTACGTTTAAAGCTTTTTAATATCGAAGAAACCAATGCGTTTAGATTGATTCATGGTGAAGGTGACGAAATTCCGGGTTTGATTATCGATTATTACAACAAAAACTTTGTGATTCAGGCACATTCTACAGGGATTTATTTGAACATGAAGAAAATCGCCGAAGCCATACAAAAATGTTTTCCTGATTATTGCGAAACCATTTACTGCAAAAGCGCGAACACACTTCCAAATACAGGAACCGATTTTCATTTATACGGAACAGCAGCCGAAACAGTGGCGAAAGAAAACAACATTCAGTTTCATGTAAATTGGGTTGAAGGACAAAAAACCGGTTTCTTTTTAGATCAACGTGAAAACAGAAAGTTACTGGAAAGATATTCTAACGAAAAAAAAGTACTGAATACCTTTTGCTACACTGGTGGTTTTTCTATTTACGCAATGAATGCCGGTGCCAATTTGGTTACGTCTGTTGATATATCTGATAAAGCCGTGAAATTGGCTGCAGAAAATATGGAGTTGAACTTCCCAGGTAGTAATCATCAGGCAGTAGCGTCAGATGTTTTTGAATTTCTAAAGGAGAACAAAAACCAATACGAAGTTATTGTTTTAGATCCGCCTGCATTTGCCAAAAACATCAAAAGCAAGCACACCGCAACGCAAGCATATAAGCGTTTAAACGTAGCCGGTTTAAAAACCATTACAAAAGGTGGGTTCTTGTTCACTTTTTCATGCTCACAGGTGATCGATGAGGTGCTTTTTTACAATACCGTAGCAGCTGCAGCAATAGAATCGGGTAGAAAAGTACGTGTGTTGCACAAGCTTTCGCAAGGTCCGGATCATCCTGTAAATATGTTCCATCCCGAAGGATCTTACCTTAAAGGTCTGGTTTTGTATGTAGAAGAATAATCAGTCATAAAATAAAATTAATAACTCGCACGAATATAGTTTCTGTGCGAGTTTTGTTTTTTAGTATGTAGAACAAGTTCGTCATTCTGCCTATAGAAAGTTCTACAAATGCTATTTTAAAAGCATTGTAATTTTGTACTGTTTACTATTTAGAAAAAATTAAGTTATGAAAAAGATCTTTTCAATGTTGGCATTAAGTGCTGTAGCAATTACAGCTGTATCGTGTTCAGATGACGATAAAACGGCACAAGCAGAACAAAACCAGTTATTGGGTAAATGGAGTTATATGGAAGAATTAGCGTTAGATGAAAACGGTAATGTTGTTTCAACTTATTCTGACGATAACGGTGAATGTCCGTACGATACTTTTGAATTTAAAAACAACGGTATTTTACAAAATATAGATTACGATTTTAGTGACAATGCAAGCGAATGTGAGAATTATATCACAGACGGAATATGGAATGTTACAGGAAATACCTTTAAACTGGCATTAGGCGAAGGCGAAGATTTTGAAGACAGTTTTGAAATAAAAAAACTTACTGCCGATGCTTTTGAAATTCAAAGACCTTTAACAAGGGAAGAAGAAGCAGATTACGAATTGAATGTAGTTGCATTAAAATTCGTATTTAAAAAAGTTAAATAACACTTATTACATTGGGGCTTAGGTTTAAACTTAAGCCCCAATTTATTTTTATGGATTTTTATTGAAATAGAAAAAATAGAAAGTGTTCAGTTAATAAAAGATGAGAAAAGTCTATAAAAATTCATCTGTTAATAATTCACTATATTATTAATTAAAAATTTGTTCGTTTCAAAAAAAATTCTATATTTGATATAAACAATTAAAATTTTGTATATGAAAAAACTAGTTTTATCAGCATTATTCGCATCAGCTATGTTAGTAGTGTCTTGTGACAAAAAGCAAGGTGTTGAAGAAAAAACAACTACAGAAACAGAAACAACTGTAGATCCAACAACAGAAACGCAAACTACAACTACTACAACAGAAACTACATTAGAAGTACCTAAATTTAGTTCTCCAGAAGTTCAAAAATTTGCAGAAGAATATACTGCTTATGTAAAACAATCAATGGAAGCAGCAAAATCTGGAGATGCTGCAAAAATTTCAGAATTACAGGCGAAAGCTGCTGAATGGACTAAAAAACAAACAGAATTGGCTGGTAAGTTAACACCAGAAGACGCTAAATTGTGGCAAGACTACTACATGAAGTTGTCTGAGCAAATGACAGCACCAATTAAATAATTGAATAAATTTTCTAAATTTTAAGACATAGCAATCGCTATGTCTTTTTTTTGTTTGCGTTTCAATTTTTTTATTACATTTATCTTTCAATAAGTAATAAAAAAAATAATATGAAAAAGATAGTTTATCCCATGTTATTGTCAGCAGTTTTGTTGACAGCATGTAGTAAAAAAGAAGAAAACAAAATTCAGGAACCAATGACCGATCCGCCGGTAGAAAGTGTAAACAATGCACCGCAAACTACGGCAGAAGATGTTGCTACAGTTCCATCATTCAAATATGCAGAAGCAGATCAGTTTGCTCAAGAATACAGCAAATTTGTAAGTGAGTTTAAAACGGCAACAGCAAATAATGATAAAGAAGCATTAAAAACGTTAGGGCCTAAATTAAACGAATACCAAAAAAGAGGTGTTGAATTAGCTAAACGTGTTCCACAAGACGAAGCAGTTGCTTTTCAAGATTTCTTAAACAAATTAGAATCATACATTAAATAAAAATAGAGCCTTATGGCTCTATTTTAGTTTTCGTAACTTATATAAATCTAAACGTCGATCTTTCTTAATTCGTACACTTCCCAATTCGTGCAGTTCTTTTAATGCGTTTAATTCCACATCAACAATCAACGTCATTTCGGTATTAGGTGTAGCTTCAGCCTTAACGCCATTGTTTGGAAAAGCAAAATCAGATGGCGTAAAAACCGCTGCTTGTCCGTACTGAATATCCATGTTGTTTACTTTTGGTAAATTTCCTACACAGCCTGTAATTGCCACATAACATTCGTTTTCAATAGCGCGCGCTTGGGCACAACTACGAACTCGGGTATATCCGTTTTGCGTATCGGTTAAATAAGGTACAAACAAAATTTCCATACCATCTTCGCTCATAATGCGCGATAATTCGGGAAATTCCACATCGTAGCAAATAATAATTCCAATTTTTCCACAGTCGGTATCAAAAGTCTGTATTACATCACCGCCCTGCATTCCCCAATACAAACGTTCGTTGGGTGTAATGTGTATTTTTCGATACATTTCAGACGAGCCGTCGCGTTTGCATAAGAAACCAACGTTATACAGCACGTTTTCTTCCAAATAAGGCATGCTGCCCGTGATAATGTTGATATTATACTCAATAGCTAATTCTTGAAAGCGTTTGTGAATGATATCAGTATGTTTTGATAGTTCACGAATTGCTTCAGATTCCGACAAATGATTGTAATCTGCCATTAACGGCGCAACAAACAATTCAGGAAAAGTTGCAAAATCGCTTTCGTAACCCGAAACGGCATCGATAAAAAATTCTGCCTGATCAAAAAATTCTTCTAAATTATTCAACGGACGCATTTGCCATTGGATCAAACCTAAACGAACCACACTTTTCTTGGCATTGATCAATACCGGCGATTTATCGTACGAAATATTGTTCCATTCAAGCAAAACCGCATAATCACGAGAATCGCGATCGCCTTCTAAATAGTTGCGCAGTAATCTTTTAATATGAAAATCGTTGTTTACCTGAAACGAAATTACCGGATCGTGGATTTCTTTTGTTTTAACCCGATCTAAATATTGCTTTGGGGTGAATTCTTTGGCGTAATTATGATAATTTGGAATTCGACCTGCGAAAATGATCGACTTTAAATTTAGCTGTTCGCACAATTCTTTTCGAACGTCATACAAACGGCGACCCAATCGTAAACCACGGTAATTCGGATGGATAAAAACATCGATTCCGTACAAAACATCGCCATCGGGATTGTGCGAATTGAATTTACTGTCAGTTATGATATCGTTGTATTTGTGGTTTGATAGTGCCAAACTTTCATCAACAATCAACGACAAAGCCGCACCAACAACCACATCGTCAACCACAATAACAATTTGTCCTTCCGGAAAAACCTTCAACAACCGTCTTATTTCTTCTTTTTTCCAATACAAATCTTCAACATCTTCATCATCGTACGCCTGAAGCATGGAATTTTTTAATTCTATGTAATCTTCAATTTCTAAATTGCGGAGTTCTACTTTATTAATCTGCATTCTTTCTCGTAAATTTTTCTATTAAATTATGAAAAAAGAATGAGGAAGTTCTTAAAATTATCGAAAATTTGGTCGGGCGGTAAAAGGAGAAAATGACCACGGAACCGAAACAAAGAGAATAAAAAGTATGATTAGATATCTAACAAACAGATAATTAAAAGCGGTATCTGTGCCGATTGTGCTTTTGGTTTTATCTGTAAAAACATTTAAAAGAAGTACACCTAAAATCATCATGAACGGATGTTCTAATCCAAAAAAGCGTATTTCGCGCCATTTTACTGCCTGACTTACTTGCGACCAAAATGCTTTTACCATTGGGCTTTGTGTAAGCAATAAAATTCCGACTAAAAACTGCAGGTTGAAAACGTTTTTTATCACTTTAAAAAGTTGATAATGCTTGGTTGTGTAAATTGCTTTGTTCGATTTTTTTATGATGATGAAAATCAATCCGAAAAGTAGAAATCCTAACGCAATCCAACGCAGATACGAATGAATTATTAACAGATACCCGTACATTTTAATTCTTTTTTACTAAAACAAACCAGTCGTTTTCTATGGGCATGTAACCTTGATCGTACACAAAATAATAGGTTACGTTAGATTTTGTGGTGTATATGGAGGTGAATAACGAAAAATCGAAACCTAAATCGAGCAGTTTTTTACGGTTGATTTTTGCTTTTCCGTCTGGATTGTTTTCTGATAAAATGCGGTAATTTTTGCGCAATGCGTAATTAACCGTTCGCATTAAATTGGTAGTGTCTTTATTTAACTTGTTGTTGTAGGTATTGCGGCAGGCATCGTTACAGAATTTTTTATCTTCACGACCAATGATTTTTTCGCCACATTCTAAACAATTTTTGCCCATTTTTATTTTAAAGTTTTCAAGAAAAAGCTGTATAGGCTGAATACTAAGCTTTTATAAAAATTATCAAAAAAGTCAGGTAACGATTTAGTAACAGTGCTTATTGCTTTGTTTTTCTACATCTTTCCGTAGCTCACATCAAATATACAAAAAATAGAAAAACTTAAAGGTTATTTACTTATGATTTAAAGTGACTGAAATTTTATAAAAAGGAGCAATTGCTACTTTTCGTGTATTCTTACAAATAATTATTCTCCACCAGCCACGTGGTAATCCGTTTAAGCGTAAGTGCGTTCGGGTCAATGGTTGAGGTATGGAAACCTATTTGATCTTTCTGCGGGATGGAAATCACCTTGCGTACATTGTCACGTGCGGTAAACAGTTCAAAGTTTTGCGCATTGTTACCGCCTGCAAAGCTCACTCTGGCAATCATAACACCATCGGGTACAAAAAACTCGTACATATCCACGCCGTTTACCTGTCCTGTATGGTTAAAGAATCCTATTTGCTCACCACCCTGCTCAATCGTCTTACCCTCTCTCAGCTCAATCGGTCCTCTTTTATTCCTTGATACAAGCATATAGTTTACCGTGGTTCTCGGCGTTACACCTTTGGATATCATTGAATACCGTATCGCGGATAGTTTGCGCCTGCAATTGTTGAATAATCAGTAAGCATATAATAATGAATAAAGCATCTTTCATAATTGGTCTTTATAGGTATAGATGATAATTACATCTAAAAGGTTCGAAAACTAATTAGTGGTTTGGTTCTTAGACTTAGGAAAGTCTGTAAGGTTAAATGAGAATTTATTTTTGTGGGTAACTCAAAAACAATACCACAATAGCCTCGTACAAATTAAAAGGAGCATTTTTCAACGCTCCTTTTATCAACAACAATCCTCATTTAAGAAGGTATGGTAAGGATAATTTCATCCGTACTTGACATTCCCGCTGTATTTTCGGTTATCACTTTGAAATGATGATAAACCGTATTTCCTTCGCTATCCATTACAACAAGCTGGTCAGATCCCCAATCGGTATCTATCAATGGTATTTCAATAATGGCATCATTGGATACTGCAAGGGCTATCTGTTCCCAGTTTCCTTTTTCGTTCATCTTGTACAAGTAATATTTGCCTTTATAAGCCTGCTTATCCCATGCTAATACCACATTGCCCAATGTTGCAGGGTTTACGGTAGTCGCAGTGTAAGAAAGCGTTGGGGAATCAGGCAATACATTTTCCGTAATCATGGTTATCATCAGCTTGGAAGGTTCAGATGGTGCAAAATCAGTCACAATTGTAAATACGTTATTCGGATTGTTATCATCATAACTGTAATTAGCTTCTGCATATTCAACTTTAGCTTCCACTGTAACACGATAGTACAGGGCATCACCAAAAGGAATTTCAGTAAGGTCTGCAAAATCGTCTGTAATGCTCCAAATATTCTCATCCAACAAACCTTCTGCTTCCAGATCGATTGTTTTAACCAATGTCATAGCACGGACCGAAGTTGCATCGCCCATGTTCAATGCACGGTACAGATTGATTTTGGTGACATTATGAATGGCTTCATACGAATTGACCTGTACTTGCATGGCAGGTGAAATACCTAAAACTTCGTTTTCCAGAATAGGAACAACACTTTTTATTTCAGGAGTTTTCACAGCATAGGAATTAACCAGCCTAACAGGACCGATAGCCGTACTCAATTCACCTTGTTTCATCTGTGCATCAGTTTCCCGAACGGCATAGAAGTAAACACTTGTTGACGCTCCGTCAAGGGTGAAATCGGTAAACAGAGTTTTATGCGGATTGGTGCTTACGATTTTCATCATCGGTGCAATATCAAAATCGGGATCAGTGGGTTTGAGCAATACTCCGTTTCTGTCACGGATTGTCTGCGCTTTCGAAATCGGCATATATGCGCCATCTTTGACATACTGATAGATCATCGGTACTTCTGTCAATGGTACATAGCTGTTCACTACGGTCTGTTTTACAAAATCATAGAACGTCAGCTGCTCATTACGTCCCGTTACGCCCGGGATCACAATATGGTTCATACTGCTAAATGTATTCGGAGCAATGTACGGAACTGAATCCCCGTAATGGCTGTTATGTTCGGCAATAAACCCATTGATACTTTCAAAAAATGCAGGGCTGTTCGGTATCGGGAATCGGTAGCCGTTATGTACAGGGAATTGATACCCTGCATCTAATGTGACGTTTGCCAGATCTATTAAACGGTCATTTGCAAAATCATCGGCATTTTGAATGCGTATGTCTTCTACGGAGTTTGGTAATGGTTCATTGCCATAAGGTGTCTGTACATACAGCGAGCTGAACAGTATATCGTCATTGCTACGGCACATCGCCACACTAAACGGTTTGTGCGTGTATTGTGTGGTAAAGGTATAGGTTGAACGCCCGAAATAATCCGGTCTAGTGGCATAAAGTGCACCTTTTGGCTGTTCAGGTGTTTCAGGCTTTTCAAACCTTCTGGCAAACATCAGCGTAGGCGTTGAGATCGGCGATATATAATCGTTGCTACCTGCAACCCTGCTTCGGATTCCAAATATGCTGTATTTATCCAATATGCCCTCTTGCTGTGGTAAAATATGGGTTTCCGTTAAACGGCAAGGATCATTATGGTACAGATACACCCTGTAGCCCGGATAGAAATTGACCCATGTGTTGTTTCGCACAAGAACCGTTTGTAAAGGGTCTGTTTGGTAATTTTCATCCTGCGCATATACGATCAGGTTTCCGGAAATTTCATCAAAACGGATAACTTTCAGTGTTTTGCGTTCACCACTGATATTGTTCTGATAAGGAACTCGGATACTGCCTCGGTACCATTGTACACTTAGTTGCTCTGTATTCGGGTTAAATTGAGGGTGGTCACCAATGGTATAACCCGGGAAAGTGATTTCATATAAGCCAGCAAAGGTTGGAGAAAAAGAATCGGTGTACTGTTTGATACTTGCATTGTTGAATACAAAGCCACGGAATTTGCGTAAATAGGTATTTTGTGTAGTATCGTTTCCTGCTCCGGCTTCAATTATTACTTCTTCGTGCTGTATGTTCCAGTTGTTGCCGATCTGTACTTTCAACGGATGCGGATTTACTGCACCCCAGCTAACTTCGTTGAGCATATTTCTTGTAAACATAAAAGATACACCGGCAGTAGGGGTAATAAAATCATCAGGATCAAAAGGTACGTTGGACGATTGTCCAAAGGCATCGCCAATCTGTTTTTTCAATACATGGAATTTCGGCAATAATGGCGTTGCAGACGGAATCTCAATATCGTGGATAATAAAATCATCTGCTCCGATCTGTAAAACCCCGCCTATATAAAACGGTATTTCAGAAATATCCACCGTTGGGTAGAGTGTCTGTCCGGCACTTGCAAGCACCATTGGCTCAGACTGGATAACGGATATTAAAGTATTGCCCGGGAAATCCGTTACACTACTGACCATACCGAATAATTGTTCAGGGACTTCCGGACTGAAAAAAATCTCCATTTCATCGGCAAATACTTCCTCGCTATCAGGCAATGGGTTAAAATCCTGCATGACCTGTCCGTCAATCGCTTTCTGATAGGAAATCATATCCTGTACGGTATCATATTCAAATACCAGGCGAACAAATGTTTTGTCGGTATTAGTGATCTGTCCCAACATCTGCTGTTCGTTCTGCGAAGTCAGGAACAATGGCGATTCTTCCTGTATAAATAATGCGTTGGCATTTGAAGGCGGCAATAAGTGATTGCTCGGTACAATTTTGGTTTCAATATCCCATCTGATAAAAGTAGACTGCGCACGGCTGAACCAGTTCACGCCATAGGAACCATAAGTATGAACGCCCGACCTAGTTTCCCTGTGGATAAAGGCAGGTTGACCAACTTCGGGAATGGCAATCCCAACGGTTTCATTTTTAGATTCCGAACCGGTATTGTCTACATTAAGGTATGCAGGATCGTTAGGCAATTCCGGTATCTGCCACTGTGGTTCTCCGGCTCTTTTGTATTCGATTCCTACATAGACGGGGTAGGTAAATGTAGCCATATAGAACTGCTCGCCAGTATAATAAAACGGGCTGTCCTCCGGCTCATCAGGTTTCAGTTCCTCTGCAAAAAGACTGATATACCTTGTTTTTCCATCGTGAGCGTAACCCTCGGCATCTGTAATTGTCTGTTCTTGACCCAATTCGGTATCCGCTGATGCAATACCCGGTACAGGTTCTTTTAATATAACCGGAAGTGTAATCCTCTGATCTTCCAAAGAGGTCGGCAGCGACATATACAAATGATTGTTTGACAAATCACTGTTACCATCGTCGAATGTGAAATACTGTGCTATATAGATATACTGCTGCCCGTCATAAACCTTATCGTCCAGATCAAGAACACCCAAACCAAGCATACGGGCTACGTGGTAATCCATCGATGCCATCTGCAACATCATCAGATGCGAGATTTCCAGACCGTTATCCATTTCCTCATTGGGCTGGTCATTCAGATAATAAATCTCGTTTGCCAATGGATTCATTGGATCGTTGCTCATTTCCAGATAACGCTCTACTGAATCTTTTATGCGCTGTCTCGGGTCTTCAAAACCACCATTCCATTTGAAATGATAATTTTTGATGTTTACATATTCGCCGTCATTGTACCTCGGCCATACTGCATGTACAGGACGGTCATCAGGTCTAGGCTCCAAATATTTATAAGCTAATTCATCATCCAGCGTAAGGCTGTATTTTCCCATATCCTGCCACGCTTCACCTCTATTGGTAATTTCAATGAAATCAAGATAAAATTCAAAATGTATGACTGTCACAATGCAACCAAAAGGTGCAAAGCGGACGCTTCGACCATTTTCTGCATACACAGTCCGCCCCATATCTACCGCACTCATCTGGTTACGATAGGTAACATTTTTGGGAAGGTTAAGTTGTTCGGTCTCTACGGATTGAATTTCAGCTTTGACCGTTCCCGTACTTACCGACGGAGTCAACCGTACTCCGAAGAAAAGGTGGTTAGGACTTTCAACCTCGATCAGGTTGTTACCGTATGCATTTAAAAATCCGATCGGATCGTTTAGAGGGTTAATGGTGCCACGTACCTGTTGGTAACGGGTGGTATTACGGAAATACACATAAAAGCTTTTTCCGCTGATGTTGTATAGCCATAATGCCTGGGCATCCACTATGGATTGCGGTGCTTGTGCAAAAGAAAGCTGCTCGCTTAACGGCTTGTATGGTGCTCGGAAAATCTGAACATAGTCATCGGGTTTATTGTGCCCTTGTGGCGGTCCCTGATAATAATCGCCTTTAGGCAGATGGGTCTGTAAATTATTTTTTAACAACCATCTCAAATGAATACCTGCGGTACTGTCTTCTCCTATAGAACCTGCTGCCTGAAGATAAAGATCGGAAGACTGCAAGCGGGTATTTTTATCAATAACGATTCCAGTTCCTCCCTCATCAGGTGAGCAGATTAGCTGTTGTTTTTCTGACTTCAAATCATAGAATTCAATTTTTGGTTCATCATATCTTGGAACCTCTATACTTTGATACGAAAATTCCAGTCCTCGCCATTTGGTTTCCAAATGTGTGAATTTAAGATTTTCATCAACCGCAGTGGTTCGGCACGTTTGATAATCCGGTAATGCCTGGGCAATGGCTATACTGCCCAAATTCATACTATAAGATGTTATTTTGCTATCGGTATGTTTTGAAACAGCCAATCGGTTATTATTCATTTCAGGCAGCTGTACAGCTTTTGTCCATTGGGAATAGGTGATGGCGCTATCAAGATTGTACTGATTGCCTCCGATAGAGCAGAAAGTCCCATAATCATTCAAAGCGACGGTCTGAATCACCGCAGCAAATGGTTTATCTGCTTCACCTATTGCAATGATCTGGTCGTGCTCTTCGCTGATCTCTGCAACAAAGACATTCATGTACTGTGAGGGCACAGGCTTTTCAAGTCTTTTTATTAACTCAAGTATATTAAAGCTGAACCGCCTGTCTTTATTTATTACCCATTCCAACCCAACAATATCAGCGGGTGGAGTAATGGGTTCATAATGATAAAACGACCCCATAACCGTATATCTGCCTTCATGTACAGTGCTTGCCGCATAAATATGAAAACTGTTGTATCCTTTCAACGGTCCGGTATAGAAAAATCCTGTTGATCTGACAATATTCAGATCCTGGTCAATCTGTACCACTGCCCCGGTTTCGGCATATCCGCCATAAAAAGTCAGTAATCCGCGTTCAATCCGCTGCTCACGGACCAAAAGCATCGGTGAGCGTGTCGGGATTTGTACAGCGTGCATTTCATACCCATCTTCTGGATTAAATTTATAGAGGATATGGTTTATTTGCTCAGGACCTGCTCCACGATTGTGATTTTCTTTTATGTGGACTACTAAAGTCCTGTCCTCGAAAAGATGCAGGCTGGGATTGAAATTCACACTATCATAAATAGGTTTGACAGTCTGTATATCATAAATTTTCTTTATCCAGCTAATATCTCCGCTTTCTTTCAAACGCATTAATAATGCAACATCCCTGTCATATCCTAAAACAACAATATCTTCTGTATCGGGAATTTCAACAACATCGGTGAAATGGGGAAAATCCCAAACGTATCCACCCGTTACCTGCGTACCGGGATAGATGTATCTGCGCTGCCATATAAAATTCCCGTTTGCGTCCAGTTTACCGACAAACATCTGTTCGGGAACCGCTTCATTTCCGCGACGTATCTTACCTACTACATATGTTGAAGTTCCGCTGTATATAAATTTCTTAATGTCAATCGATGTGAATTGATCATACTGATATATATTTACGTAAGCCATGTTTTCACCTTTTTTAATTAATCAAAATATTCGTTGTTTTCTGGGTATCTGAAATGACATATTCGCTACCGTTCCATGTTTTGTATAGGAATTGGAAATGCAGCTCGGCTGCCTGGATCCATTTCGCATCGTTCATGATAATTGCGTGCGAATAGTCTTTGGAGTAGAGCACATGGCAATTGGTATCAATTGTTACCAGATCATTCATCAGTACCTCGATCATTCCCGCATCCGTACCATTTCTCTGTACGTCTTCCAATGGTATTTTCGGATGGTTGAAAGGTTCGGGATTACGCACCAATATTGCGATGACTTTATCGGTGTTGCTATCGGTGATTTTATTAAATTCCGTGGTTACAGCATCTTCCATCGGTGAGAACCCGAACAAGCCTTCTACAACACGGTCAAACGGATCAAGGAATTGTTGTGTTATCGCATCCGATAAAGTATTTGCCAGTCCTTTAACAGTATCCAACCCAGCCTGAATATTTGCTGTGTCCAATGCTTTTTCAAGTTCATACACTGCCTGTTTTACCTGCGGTGTACCGTCCGGTACTTCGTAAGCTATAAAACAGCTTTGAACCTGCTCTTCAAAATTGCGGTATCTTGAAGTCTGGAACACAAATTTGTGAACCTCGCGCGCATAATCCGCTTTCATTGCATCCGTAAGATTTGATATATCTACCGTGTTGGTTCCCCAATAGAAATTCAAAACCTGTGCGGTATATAATTTCTGTGGTTTCAGACGTTTTGGCGTTACCTTTCTGAAATAAGATTTAGGCTTGATTATCTCAACAATTCCTACACAGTTATCGGCATTCAGCATATTGATCCATTGCTGAAGTACTGGCGGTATAATAGGGTCATCGTCTTCTACCCACTGCTCAATAGTCTGCGGGATATTGACTTGCGATTCCTCTATATTTTGTACTGTTGTGTCCAGACGTGGCGGATTAACAATTTCCACGTCTTCCACAGGATCTTTAATGATAATCTTCATCGTTCCGCCAAGTTCAGGAAACTTAACGGTTGAACCGTCCATTACGGCTTCCCAACCCTCCAAATGTTTAAAGGCATATCTTGATGTGAAATAAAGCGAAATTTCGGTTGTTTCATCGTCATAGAATAGCGGTTTGGCACTGATCAGGTTACCATCGGCATTCGGATAGGAACGCTCATAGTCAATATATGAACGAATCGAGGTATGCGGGTATTGATCCTGTTGCTCAAAAGGAATCGGTCCATACGGTGAATACTGATCCAGATGGAAGAAACCTACAGGACCTGCGGTATGGAAACCGTAGGCATAATCGTATAATCCTTCTCCCTGACCGTTGTCCACTTCATCCCTTAATTTGAAACGAACGTAATAGCTTGTATCCGGTCTCCATATCGGTTGTACAAAACGCTGTATTCCTGCTATGGTTTGCTGCGCATCCTGTGAGATGGCCGCCTGACCCGGGATATTCATATTGTATTGGTAATGTTCTACCGACAGCCAGCTTACCTCATGAAACAGCGTAAAGCATTTTGTTCTGGTATTACAGTTGCCCAAATCGGAAATCATGGCGATCATCTGCTCACAAGCTTCATTAAAAGCCTCTGTATTCTCCAGATAGGCAAAAACTCCGTTATTGACAATTGTCTGAATCACATTGATCTGATGCTGTAAGATATTGTTCAGATATTGATATTGCGGATTTTGCTCAATAAAGAGGTAATACGCATTTAAAAGCGGTGATTCACTAACAGGTGGCTTATCTATAAATCTTCCAAAATCCTGAATTGAAAGATAGATACTTAGGTCACACAGTACACGGTCGTAACAATCGCGTTTTACGCGCACTATATCCGTTAGTTGGTCATACTTTGTTTTTACCGGTTTGAATAAACGAATAACTTCTCTCGAGTTATCATAATCAAACTGCGGTATTTTATCCAAATAGGAAACTAATCCGTCAATTGCCTTATTGTAGTATTCAAGGTTTATTTCATAGCTCTTATCTTCAAAACGGGTTTCTTTGAATATGGCATCTGTTGCGAAATAGACTTCTTTGTTTCGGCTAATGAACCTTGCATGTTCTATTACGAGCTCTTTCTCATCGGGTTGTTTTCCTTCGGGATAATAAACAAACGGCTGGTCAAAGTTGTTGTTCTGATATTGGATTAGCTGCGGATAGATTTCACAGGCACGTTTATCCCTAATGACATCGATTCCCTGACAGCCTCTGGCTCTTGCTCTTGTCAGCTCTTTTTCCAGTTCCGCATAACGGGCAGGATCTTCCGGCGTTATTTCTTTTAATTCACCGCCATTACTTATTGCATTCTGGTAGCCCTGATCCATCAAAGTTGCCATCTGTGCCATAATAGGTGCAATCTGCGCCATATTGGTTTCATCAGGTCTGATGATGATTTTCGTAACGCCGTCAATTGCTGCGAATTCAGTATAAACAGGGCCTTGTAATTCCAACCTGGTTCTGTATGTGCTTTCTACAAGCTCATATTGAACGAAGGATACGCTGTCATTGATTATCGGCTTGTAATATTCAATAGTCACCCCAGAATCATAGGTGCTTAATTTCAATTCAATCTCTGTTGATGGTGCCGGAAGCATTATGATCAACGGGGTATGATTCGGAAACTGTAAAGATTGATTGAAAGCGAAAATATTGGATTCATCGGTGACCATTGCATAATCACCTGTAAGGGTCAATGTATTGTTTGGATTCAATACGAAGTTCGTATCTCCGTCTACCTGATAAGCAGCACCTTTACTGTGAAAAAAGCTATTGCTGTAAGCGTAATATTGCGTATTCAAAGGTTTATCCAGAAAATCTGATACAGACCGTTTGATATGCTCACCTTCACAGAATAAAGTTGTTGGTGTGATACCGTACTGTTCAGGAATGAACCAGCCCGGCTCACCTAACTCGGTATAAGAAAAAGGTGTGGTAGCCAATAATCGGATGGCATTGTATTGATTGTCTTTTTTCTGCCATTGCCCGACACTCATCTGGTCAAGCATCGGATCTGGGTCGTTTGGATATAAGGCACGATACGGATTGTATGGTTGCCATCCCATTGTTTGGCTGTAAGCCATAATTTCAATACTCTGAATGCTGTATTGGTGCTTAACCTGTCTTACTTCCAGACCTTTCATAACTTTCTCAGGTGGAACAAGGTCGGTGTACAAACCGGGAGGATTGCTTACCCCACCGATATTTGCGCCTGTTATATTTCCAGGCAGTAGCCCTTTTGTGGTTTTAAGATCTATATAGGTATCTAACGGAACAACCTTTTGACGGATTTTATTCAGGTCAAGGACAATAGAACCGTTAGGTTGTTTCAGGTTTGCCAGACCGAAGGCTTCCCCGGTTAGCATGCTGATCCCTTTGACCAATCCATCTCCTTCACCTGCCGCGGCTGCGATCTGCATCATGGCAAGAGCACCTATTTGTCCGGATACTTCTGTAAACGGATCAATCGGTGTACGGTCAACATCTTTATTGAATTCCCATTTCAGTTCAATCTCCGCTTTAAAGTTAATTTTGAAGAAGATTACTTTTATTTTGAATTTCACGGTAAACTTACCGTAGATTAAGAAAGGTCTTGGCGATTCTACTGCCAGTAATATGGTTACGGATGCGTAGATCCTAAAAATCTTAACATTGATGTCGATAGCCAGCCCTGCTTCAAAGTATCCACCCACCTGCGGGCGTTCAAAACTGATGCGTCCACCCAACTCAAGATAAGCCAGCACCAAAATATAGACAGGTCCGAAACGGCGCTCAAAACGGAACTCACCACGTGCGCCTGCCTGAATACCTTTACCCGAAATCATTAAAAAGGCTTTCAGTGTAAAGAGGTCTTTCAGCAGTTTTGCTGAAATAGGCGCCTGCTGGGTTCCGAAATTGATATACCAAGCCGACGGATTGTTGAAGAAGAACCCTGCCTGAATCTCCGCATATATTTTAAGGATGTCACCGGAATCTTCCGGGAATTTGTAATCTGCTCCGAAACCAAATTCTAGAGAGTTGTCTCCGAATATAAAGAAAGCAAAGAACGGTGGATCATCGGCAAACGATACCCGTTTTGATAACAGCTTCATACGGGCTTCGACCATAACCATAGAAGGAAGGGACAATAAAAGCATGGCATTTGCGGAAATGATGTTTCCTGCTGCCATTGTATCCCCGATAATAGCACCGACACCTAAAGAGAACGGGAAACCATAATGTTCGGTCTTATCCGGTCTGCTGAACTTATCGACACCAACACCTTTTTGCGGTGCTGTATAATATTCATACCAGGTATTAGCGGAGGTCATACCGATTGCTTCTTTCTCAGCCACATATCGATAACCCAATAAACCTTTGAATCCATAAATTGAAACAGGACCCAACGGTATCGGATTTGGAAGTTCAATCCCTGCTTCAATTAAGAAAGCTGGATATTTCGGTGCAAGACGCATATTTACATAACCCGCAATTCGAGGGTTCTTTATTTTCAGGTTTACACCGCCTTTGAATTCAGGGAAACCTCCCGGTTCAGGAAGCGATAGCCAGCCTTTGATCATCACACTCGGGTCGCTTGAATTTGCCGGTATAATCAGATCTACGTAGATGGTCTGTACATGCAGGTAAGAATCGTGCGGTTTTCCCGGTCCGTCGTCAACGGTATAATAGAATTTAATACCGTCGCCGCGGGCATCAATTCCGGCAATACCGATATTGACACCTGCATCGAAACCAAAGTAATTGTACTTACGGATTTGTCCGTCTTTCTCACGCTCGTGCGCACCAAAGTGGATGGCACTTACAGAAAGCTCTACCGGACCGAGTTTTAGTTTTACTGTTTTAGGGAGTACCAGACTACCGCCATCAACTTTAAAGTCAATACGTCCATTGGTGTATATACGCAGAGCAGCACCGATGGTAATTCCCTGACCTTCCAACAGGTTACTAAGAATACCTTTAAATTCAATATCCGCCGCTGCTCCGATAAAGAAATCATCATCTTCACGTCCCAGCTCGACGGATTTCATATGAAGCTTAAACACCTCTCCAAATTCAATGGTAGGATACGGAGGGGTAGTAGAAGCTGTCAGCTTAAAATCGCCGTTGGCTTCCAAGTGACCGTGAACCTCAATTATGGCTGGGTCACCATTTGGTTTAGTAAATTTTGGTATTTTTAAACCTGCCACAATATTAGAGGATACAATATCTCCTTGTGAAAAAGTAAGGTCAAAAGAATGAAACCCTATTTTCCATGAGTTATTAGGGTCTTTTCCTAAATTTACCCAAAAGAAATCAGTAGCTCCCGGCGGATTACCGGTGTCTATTGTTTCAAGTGCGATAGTTCCTGAAATACCACCTGTACCAATCAATAAATGCTTCCCTGAAATTTTTAATGTTTGGATAACTCCGTCGTCTTTGGTAAACCAATTAGTAGGCAATAAAATATCTGCCTGCTCGGTATATACACCCATAAATTCCAATGGACGACCATCAGCGGTTGCCTCTGGAAAATTAGAAGTCGTGCTTAAATCTATTTTTAGGTTATGGATATTTAATATTAATCCGGTATTTCCAATTTGTACTGGCGTAACCGTGCTTAAAGACAAATCCATATTATAGCCGAAACCTTGTGTGGTGTCTGCATAGAACAATGCTTCTGCAAAGGAAAACATCGCTTTTGCAGGTTCGGGTATTGGTTGATAAGAAACATCTTGCCCACCAATTATGGTTCCTTCAGGATATACAGGTGTTAGCATATTTCGCGGAAACTCAATAGCTGCGGAAAGAGCTAATGTTGCACGAGCTTTAGGTAAAATAAGTCCTTTTATATAGCTCTCAACATCTGTAGGAAGAAAGGTAGAGAAAAAATAATTCAGGTTATTTTTTGCTGTTTGAGGATCATTTGAAAAAAGATACAACGTAAACACTGTTGGAAAAACTTGTTGACCGATTAAATTTATCTCAATGACTAATTGCTGGTAACGTGTTTCAGAGTTTTCATCTATTGAAATACTGCTTCCGTATAATGCGTTAATATCATTAACCAATTGTTGAAATTTGGTAATACCTGGTATACTAATGGCAACAAATGTACTTGTTGCTAGTTCAAGGCTTTGGGCTTCCGAAACATTGAATATCTGTAATGCCAGATCGTAAAATCCTTCAACCGAAAAAGAAAACTGGTTCGCATTGAAATATCTCACAAAACGCATAATCTCCCATTCCCAATACAATTGAACAGGAAAGGAAGAAATAGTACTGTCTTCGTAATCGGGATTTAAGATGATGAAAATTCCTGTTCCAGGAAATTCAAGGTCTAATCTGCCTCTGCTTACAATATCTAAACTATAAAATGCACCAGAGCCACTTACATTTCTGGAACTTTGAAAATCTTTATAATAAACCTTATCAAAGATTTCGTGAAGACCTTCTTTTATAAAGTCTAATATTTCAGGTAGATCCTCCAACGTTATCAATCCCGATAACGCCGGATAGTAATTATATGTAGTTGGAGTTTCTGGCATGGTATGCTAAAATTTAGATTTTAAACAAAAAGTGGTTAGGTACAAATGATTATCATTTTTCAGATTTAGGTCTAAATAACCGTTAACAAATATTTCTTCAGAAAACTTTTTTGTCAATCAATTATTAAAAATGAACGAGTTTTATTTATTCCTATTGGAATCTTCTTTGTATTCAGGAAATTGAATCTCTTTTGTTGAAACAACTTTTCCCGTTAAGGCATCTATTTGAATATTTATAAAACAATGTTTTCTGTAATCTGGATATTGAATAAACCAATAACATTTTTGATCCTGAGTTTTATATTTTGATATTTGAGTTCTTAAGCCACTTTCCTTTTTTTCTAATGGAATATTGTTTGTTTCACAATATTGAAAAATTTCATCTATAGAATAGTCAAAGCCTTTATCGTAATCATCAATAGAAATTAGCTTACCATCTTCCGAATAGTTGTACCAAATCCCGATTTTAAATCCAAACCAACAATAAATCCCTTTAACTTTGATGCTATTATTCGGGTAAAATTCTTTATAAATACCAATTAAAGGATTTTGGGAATAGTCATATCCTGAAAAAAAACTGTTTTTTTCAGGACCCTTTGAATAGGAAACTAATATTTCATTACTATTATCTCTAATTTCATATAAATTTTCGTTTATTGCTACACGAGTATTTTTAGGATCTGCTGTAATCATTTTAGCCATAATTACATTTGAAAGATTTGATAGTTCAAATTTTTCTACTGAATCTGATATTTGTGGTATATTCATTTTTAAATTTTTTTGGGAATAACATCCGTGAGAAATTACTATTAATAAGGACAAGATTATTTTAAATTTCATATATTTTATTTTAAGGTTCAAGATCAGAAGCTTCTTTGGCAATTGTTGCTTGCCAATCCCATACTGACACTCTATTAATTGGGGGCGATGCTTTGTGTGAATAATCCAAAATATTATCCGTTTCCCAGGGTTCATAAGTATATTTGGCATATTTATCAGCTTCATATGCTGTGAAACTATGGGGTAAATTTGCTGAATGCAAAAATTCATGCGTTGCAGTTGAGTCGTTTGCAGAAGCAAAGCCTACAATGTAATCACCTATCGAATAGCCATTTAACCCGTTATAACCACTAGAATCAATATAACCTCCATCTTCTTGAAAGAAGAAAAGAATAAAATAACCACTGTATAACGTACTTATAGGAGTTGTCGTCCCAGGTGCATTTTGAGCCACAAGAAAATCATGAAGTGGAGTTAAAGTTGGATTTCCAGAATCTTCACTTATGACTACGTTCTGCGGAGGTGTATGTGAAACACTATCCAATTGAACGTAATTTGCATTAAATACTGCGTTTATTGGAGCTACACTCATATCTAATTCAATATCATTAATAACTGGTGTTATTAAAAGTTGTCGTAAAAATTTCATTAAATATGTTGCTTTGTCGTTCGCTGATGGCACATTCACAGTACCATTAATATTTGTCCTAACTGTGATTAAAACTACTTTTTTGGATTTTCGTAGCGATTTTTTATTCGGCTTAATTCGTAGTATTCCAATGATCATACCTTTTCCGGAGGTATTATAAAAAGCTCTTATTTTTATAAGCTTTTCAATATCGATTTCCTTTAGACACTTTACTGTAATATCTAATGAATGTGTGCCGACACTTTTAGGGATAGTTAGAGGAGTTGTTTGAGAAGCTATATTAAATGCAGTTGTATCATAATCAAATTCAATTTTTATCGGTTCAACTTCTACTTTTATTTCTAATTTTAAATTAGCAATTCTATTTAGATCGTCGTTATGGCTAGTAAAAATAGGCTGTCTATCTAAATCTGGTGTAGGAGGTGTTGGAGCGATATACGGAGGAAAAACAGTTAAGATAGGAGTATAATATTTGTATATATTATTATTTGTTTCAAATTGAAGTGGAAAAGGATTATACTCCAATTCTAATCTGTTAAATAACTTTGGAACTGTATTAAAAAACTTATTCGGCTTATAATTTCCATTATTTAACTTGCCATCTTCATTTATATCATCCTCTACAATTGTATGGGCTGCATCCTTATAAATCTTACCCACGTGATTTTTATAATCTACATCTCCTGGAGCTAATGTATCTCCAATTCGCATCCAATCGAATCCAAACTCACCTGCAAAAGGTTGGGCTATTCTAAATTCAACCTTACATTTAGGAAAATCTTCATAAAATGCTTGATAATCTGCATATTCCGAGGAACAAAATAAATTTCCATCCATAGTGTATACATGAACTGTATTAACGACAGAAGGATAAAGAATTTGTACTAATCCGGCATTATCTTCGTACTGTAATCCCAATCTAAATTTTCTTACATTGGGAGTGCTGAAGCCACTTACTTCTTCTAAATAGAAGAAAATATTTTCTGCATCTCTTGGAAGGATTTGTGGTGGATCTATATTTGGCGGTACTACCGGTGGTACAGTTGGGCTATCATAAATTAATTTATTAAATTCTTCTTCGGTAATTCCTAAATGTAGAAAACTGTATTTTTTTGTATAATCATTATCATGAAATAATGTTAATGAAGTGATAACTGCCGAAGTCAAATTATCCACAAATTTACCTTTGTAAATAATGAATTGGTTATCATTATATAATTTAAAAAAATAGCTATCACTGTCGGGTATTTGCTTTTCAAAAGCAGCTGTAAAAGAGGTTGTATTATAATTTGAATTTTGGTCTGTATTGTTCTTTATTCCTATTAAATAGGTTCTCCTTTTTTTCGTTGGAGGATTTGGCCCTGTGGGACTTGAATTTAAACCATTGTCAAAAATAACTTTTTGTTGTACACTTACTCCGCATTGTATTACATTGTCTAAATTTACTGTATTATTTCGATCAGAATTTAACCAGTGAACCAAATTGTCAGAATTTGATGGTAAACTTAATGATGTCGTAAGATTAACTGTCCATAATTCATTAAAATAATCTTTCAAAGGAAACTCTTGTTTTAAATTCCCATATAATAAGAGAAATCCAGCACAAGATTTTGTCCCACTCACAGAAAAATTAATTTTAATAAGCTCTGTTCTACCTGTAAGAACTGGGGGTATAGTTCCAGTAGGATTATCAGGACGCTGTATTTTAGGATAAATGGACGTATTATTATTTGGCGATATTACATCAACTATAATTTGTCTGTCTTGTGGGTGAATGGTAGAGTTAATACTAAACTCTAATTCTATATTCTTTAGTTCTTTAAAAGTAGTTGTTGGTGAAGAAAGGGTTAATTCTTGAATTACGATTGGCCAGCCATTGGTTTCATTTAATTGACCCGCAGTTGCAAAACCGTAAATTCTTCGAGATGCATCAAAATAATTATAACTCCGTAGACTTTCTCCTTGGACATGAACGTAAATTTTATACTTTGTTTGATATTTATTTAGGATGTTCGTAAAAATATCTGTTGCAGATGTTATGCCATTTGGAGCGATAGTAGTCTGAATTTTCCCACATTCAATATGAGATCCCCAAAAAGCAGCGGCATCTAGAAATTGAAGAATATACTCTTTATATCGTTTTACTTTTGTAGGTGTTGAAGTAGGTATTGTAGTAATATCGAAAATATGCTCAGCTTTTCGAGAAAAGTCTAAATTTAATTTAAAGAGTTCATCCTGATTGGTTAGTTCATAATCACCGTAATCCAACACTACATCAAGACCGATTCTTCCTGTAAAATTCCCTATATGTTCACCTTTTGTACAAGACGGTATTTGATAAAAAATAAAGTTTCCACCATCATTGTTCCTTTTAAAATAATGTTCAATAAGTGTATCACCAGATTTAGTTTCATCATAACCAATCAAGAACGCGGGAAATGTGTCAGGAGGAGTATTAATTATGCCTTGATTATAAAAAGGCATGTTGAAATCAATAAACTCCTTCCAAAGCTTTTTCAAAAAGGTCGGCTGGTTTGGATCCGTAGTATTGACTGCCTTCAATATATTATTACCGATTAAATCCTCTTTATTAACCCCCCGGTATATGAAATACTTAATTTTAATTGGATCATAAACAGCAGAAGCCGAAGGTTTAAGTATCAAATTCACTTTTGTATCATCACCTGTTTGAGGCTGAATCATAATTTGTCCGTCACAGATTGCTAATACCTTTGTAAGTGCCGATGCTCTAACAAATGAAGTTGTCCGGTATTTATTAGTAAGATCAGTACTAACAGGGCCGAATGCGTCAGTTGCTAAATTGGCAGGCAGTGAATTTGCAAGATTACTATGATCTACAAAAAAATGGGAGTTTGGTTGGTAATCTGCCATATCTTAATACTTTAATTGTTATTATTATGAGATTTCCATCAGGTTTAATGACCGACAAAAGATACTCATTTTATCCTTTCTGTTGTGTTGAGCTGACTTTACAGTATTTTTTATAATTGTAATGCTTTTCCTTGCGTTATTGAAAGTTTAAATTACAATACGATAAAATTAAACATCCTTACTAGGCTGGAATAGGGAAAAAGTGACAAGATTCTGTCGGAATTACAATTTTGTGTCACTTTTTTCAACTTTTTTGTTAAAGTTTCAATCAAAAGATTTAGTGAAATCCATCTATTGTATCTTTTTTCAAACAAACACTTTTGGGGTTTAAGGTTTGTATCTGTTGAAATGGTATCTAAATGTGCTTTCGTCTTTGTAGCCTACCAGCATATAAACTTCTGAAATGGTAAGGTTATTTGTACGTATCATTTGATCGGCGAGTTCCATCCGCCTGTACTTACAATAAGTCAGGATGTTTTCTCCGAATGTCTGCATAAATTGGTAGCGAAGCGCCCGTTTGGTCAAGCTGAAATTGTTGCAGAGCATTTCAATACCCAGATTTTCATCAGTCAGGTTTTCTAAGATAAATCCGCGAATATCAAACGCGAGCCAGTGACTGTCCAGCAATCTGTCGTAATGCTTCAGCATGAGCGCCATGTGCATCCTCAGAAACCCATCAAAAACTCCAATGTCCTGCTTTTGGCTGCTATATACCTTTCTCAGCCAGCGGTGCATATTCCTATCAATTTTCCCCTGGTACATTGCCTGATAGGGGTTTGTACCCTTGTTAAATTCTTCAAGTATACGATAGATATTTTTGTATTCTGTACTCACTTTTTCCAACCATTCAGGATCGATGGTTATAACAAGTGCCAAAGACTTTCCTTTATAAACTTTAGCGGAGTACATGTCCGAATCATAATAAGACATTAAAAAGTTGTTGTTCAGTGTATGCGCTACCAATTGATGCGAACTGTCATAAAATTCCATATCCCCTTCGAGCATGAAAAACATAAACATCTGTTTGCCGTGGATTTCAAAATTGAAATCAAAATCCGTATTTGCATTGATCTCAATAAGGTCTACAAAAAAAGGCTTGTAATTAAAATACTGTCGGAGTATACCGAAATTAGCATTATGGTATAATATGTTTTCCTGCGAATACTTTAGAGGATAAGAGTACCATTCAGGAAGTTCGTCTTGGTTTAGAATTAGGCTATTTACGTTGGATTTGTGGAAGTGTAGCGTGTAGGGTATTCTCATAATGAAACGTGCTTGATACCCTATGGGACTAAACAGCTCGTTAATACCCCGGGTCTATTAATATTTTTTGATCATTTTTTTTTCGTTTGTGTTTTCCAATAAATGGAAAACGAATGTTTCGGAACATTAAAAATAATAATAAAATGCTAAAAATGAAGAAAAAAACATGTAATTAATCTTCTTTTTTTTCATTATATATAGTGTAATCCATTAAATATTCTAATCAAAGATCAGCAAGCCTCTTCACAACCGCCTGCCTTTCTTTTTCTTCTTCATACGATTAGCAAACTGCTCTTCTTCGTAATCCACGCCCTGTGCATCAGGTAGCAAACTGAACAATCCTAAATCAGAATTAGATGAATGCTCATTTGAAACTTTCATTGGAACATCATCCTGTGTATTCGTTTTGGAAACAGGGTTATCCTGTATCTTTAATTCGGGTTTGTTTCCGTTGTTCCACCACTCGTTAAATAGATTAGCTGAAAGGTTTCTGTCCAATTGTGAACCATTCCAAACGTTACGGCTTTCGTGGTCTATAAAGGTCATACCGTAAATCCGTCTGCTGTCGTTTCTGCGGACAACGGTATTGATACCCTGTTCTGTAAGTTGTTTTTTAAAATCCGTTTCATTGTTTGTCGTGTGCATAGCCAATTCAACGGTATTCTTTAATACAGACCTTGCAGGGGTGGTCTTCATTTTCTCTTTGGACTGCTCAAAATGTTTTTGAAGCTGTGTTACTCCTGCATCTTTGCCAAAAAGCGATGCTTTGAAAGGGTTGCTTGCTTTGTTTCCATTTTCATCCAATGCTACATATACCAAACCATTTACAGGCTGTCCGTTCCGCTCGCCTTTGACTTCTTCTGCTGTGATATTGAAAAGGGAAAGTAACGCATTGTAACTGCCCATAGTAGAATAGCTATAGTACTTGGGTAGATGCCTTACTACCGAAGCAACCTGACTTTTGATGTCGCCTTTTTTATGATTTACAGGCTTAAAAATCTTATCGGTTTGTTTCTGCTCCTGCTCGGTGGCTTTGTTCAGGTTATATTTCGTTTCCAAGTCCCTACAGATTGCCATTGATCGTGGGTGGTCGTAATCATCGGGGATTTTCTTTCCGTCAATGCCTACACAGGTCGAAACGATATGAATGTGCGTTCTATCAATATCCGTATGCTTGAAAACAATATAGGGCTGATTGCCGTAGCCCATACGCTCCATATAAACGCGAGCCATTTCGATAAACTGCTCATCGCTGACTTTATCCGCAGGATCTGGGTTCAGCGAAATATGCCTGACTGTCTTTTCTGTTTTGATATTTGCCGATAGATATGGTTCAAAACATTTATTAAAATAAGCTACAGAATACCTGCCCTCTAATGTATCGGGTATCTTGTTCAGTAACAGAACTGCTCCATTTTCCGTTTCCACTTTCTGCTGATTGTACAAGATAGCTCCATACATATTGCTTCCTTTCCCGATTTTTGCAATCATTTTCTACTCTTTGTTTAGGTATTTCTTTTCAAATTCTGTGGTTTAGGTTAACAACTTTTAGCAATAGTTCTTTCATTTCTGCGGTCTGCTTTTCCAATTTGTAGAGGTATGCAGATGCTTTTTTCTCTGAAAAATTAGCGTTCAACAGCTTTACAATCTGATTGTAATTGGTAGCTATTCCCCGAAACTGACCGAAAAATTTGGTCAATCCTGCGTGGTATTCCACGGCATCCATATCAATTTTTACAGTCTTTACCGTCTTCTGAAAGATACAGGCTGTAATAAAATGTGCCGTTACTTTCATTCCCGACTGCTCAAAGAGGGCAAGGAACTTGGCATTGTCCTCATCATTCAGGTTAAAGGAATACCGATTGACCGCAGGGTCAATCTTCGGTTTTCTTCCTGTTTTTATAACCTGTTTTCTGTTATTCTCTTCCATAATAAATCCATTTTAATTTTTAAACAAACGGGCGACTTCGGAGCCGTTTCCAGCCCCCTGCAAGGGCAAGTGCTTTTGAGGTACGGAATTTATTCCGAGGACCTCAAAAGATAACTTGCTCTGAACAGGGGTTCAGAAAAATCCGTTTTGCAAACGGATTGGAGTTAGCTGAAAAAAGCTATCTCTTCCGTTACAAATTTCGGTAAGACTATTTGAATAACAGCGGTTTACAACCGTGACTTTGAACGCCAAATGATGCCACAAAGTGCCACCCTAATACAGATTGGGACTGCTTTTGCTTCCTTTGTATATGGTTAGCTAGCTGGTTGTCTGTAACCTTAACGATGTAACCAATCAGTATAAATTTAGATAGCAAATCAACGTGACTGATAGCAGGCTAATTGCAGATTTTTTGGTTAGCGGAACAGCTAATTAATCGTATGCAGGTGCATAGGTAGATAGGTAATTACATAGGTACAACAGTATATATAGCTGACTGTTCAACTAATCAAACAGGTAATTGGAGATAACATTAATGACAAGCGATATGATACACGAAGAAAACAAAAATCAGCAGCCCGAAAAAGAGGATTTCTCTATTGAAAATTTCCTAACTGATGAAAAGAAACAATCTTTCACGGAACAACAGGCAGTAACACATCGGGAAGATTTTGTCAAACCCAAAGTAGATGAGGAAGCTATTATGCGTGTAATGGCAGGCGAAGAACCTTCGGAAACTGAAACGGAAAACACAAAAACACCTGAGAGTAATACAAGAAGGATGACTTACAAGCCAAAGAAGATGACGCAAGAGGATTACTGCGGGCAGTTCTTTAAAATCCCCAACAGGATTGCAAGCAAAGGAAAATCAGTCTATGTAAGGCAGGAACATCACGAAACATTTAACAGGCTTACAAACATTATGGGTATCGACAAGCTCACGATTTATGCGTATCTGGACAACATTATCGAATACCATTTTCAGGAGTTCGGAGAACTGATTAAGGAAATCTATAACGATAAGCACAAGCCATTGTTTTGATGACCGTCCTTTGGTCAGGATGCCTAACTCCCTTTTAAATTGTTTCCAAAAGAAAAAAACAGAAAAAAAAGAAAGCCGTTCAATCAAGGCGGACAGGGGAAAAACCAAAAGGAAACGGAATAAGTCCCGAAGGGTGGCAGGGCAACACAACAACTCGGCGAAGCCACCTTATTTGCCCTGCCATTATGCCGTAAGCTTTTGGTTGGGCGATGGCTGTCCGCCTTATCTTTGCTACCTTTTTATTCTTTTTTGGGAATGGTTTTAACTCCTTAAAAAAGAGCCTTTCAACAATTTGCTGAAAGGCTCTTTTTATCGCTTATATTTTTATATATCGAATTTATTCCGCCTCAAAAGTAACGGTTACGTTTCCCGAACCCAATGCGGTTGCCAAACCTGCTGTATCATCTATTTTTCCTAACCGTGTATAGCTGTAAGAGGTAGAAAATGTTTTGTAAAACAGAACCAACGTTTTTGAACCGTACAACATTAAATCGCCATTGTTTATGGTTTGAGGATTGGACGAGCTTGTCGGCAGACTGTTTGGCAAATCAAAATACTTTTCATTGTTGTTCAATTCAATCATATTAATAGTTAAAGGCAACATTTCCTTATATGCCTTTGCCGAATTATTATCCAAAAGTGTAGCCGTAAAGGTTTGTAAATTGACCTTTATTTTAATTTTACCGTTTGCCATAGGTGTTGTGTTTTCCGTATTAGTATTATTATCATCTTCTTTACCACAAGATGAAGCACTACTTATAAAGATTGACATAAAAGCCAAAATCATTAACAATGGACGTTTCATAAATATTGCTGTTATTTTAAATTTTCTTTAAAGAATGTTTCCAATTTATCAAATGGAATTATATCAATTTTGTCGTATAAATCTACGTGAACAGCATTAGGGATAATCATTAACTCTTTTGGTTCGGAAGCGTTTTTATAAGCATCTTCACTGAAATAACGTGAGTGTGCTTTTTCTCCTGCAATCAGTAACATTGGTCTTGGCGAAATCTCTTTTATGTAAGTCAAAATAGGCATATTCATAAACGATAACGCATTGGTAGCATTCCACGCACCTGTAGAGTTTAGGGAACGTTCGTGAAATCCTCTCGGTGTACGGTAATAGTCGTAATATTCTTTTACGAATTGTGGTTCATCGCCTTTTAGTTTTTCAGGGTTTAATATTGCTCCTGCGTGGAATGTTCCTGCTTCAGCATCTTTCCAACGCTGTTCGCCTAATTGCTCTAATATTTGGGTACGTTGTTCCGATGTCGTAGCGTCATTATAGCCTTTCGACATTACCCTTGTCATATCGTACATACTTGTCGTGGCTACTGCTTTTACACGTTTGTCAATGGCAGTAGCATTCAAAGCAAAACCTGCCCAACCACAAATCCCTATAATCCCGATTTTATTACGGTCAATGTTTTTCTGAATACCGAGAAAATCTACTGCCGAACTGAAATCTTCGGTATTGATGTCGGGTGAGGCAACGGCACGGGGTTCGCCACCGCTTTCGCCTGTATAGGACGGGTCAAAAGCCAATACTGCAAAACCACGTTCTGCCATTTGATAGGCATACAAGCCCGAGGATTGTTCTTTTACCGCTCCGAAAGGTCCGCTAATGGCAAGTGCCTGTAAAGGCTCATTGCCTTGCTCTTTCGGAAGGTATAAATCGCCTGCCAATGTAATTCCGTAACGGTTTTTGAAAGTTACTTTTTGGCGTGTTACTTTGTCGCTCAATTCAAATGTATAGTGTTCTGCTTTTGCTGTATCATTCATATTCGCTGAATTCTCGTTATTAGTATTTGGATTTTGATTGCAGGACTGTCCTAAAAGCAAAAGGCTTGCAACTGCTAAAATTGATAATCGTTTCATTTTATTTCTGTTTTTTAAATTGTTTTAATGATTTTCGCAGGAATAACGCCTACAACCGTATTATCGGGAACGTCTTTTGAAACTACCGCACCCGATGCTACAATTGCATTTTCGCCGATGGTAACACCTTGCAAGATGGTTGCTCCTGCACCAATCCACGCATTTTGTTTAATGTGGATAGGTTTCGGTACTAATGCGTGTCTGTTTTCGGGTTCTAATGGGTGTCCCTCAGATAATAAGCTAACCTTTGGTGCTATCAATACGTTATCTTCTATGGTAATTCCGCCCAAATCCAAAAAAGTACAATCGAAATTGATGAATACATTTTTACCGATTTTGGTGTGCTTTCCGTAGTTGATGTACAAAGGCGTAAAAACGGCAACGCTTTCGTCAATTTCTGTACCTGTGATTTGGCTCAACAAATCCCTGATTTCTTTAGGGTCTGTGGCGTTGTTCATCTGTACCAATAATTCTTTTGTTTTGTACGATGCTTCACGCATTTTATACGCTTCGGGGTCGTTTGGGAAAATGGTTTCGCCTTTTCTCAACCGTTCAAAAATATCTGTTGTCTGCATTATCTCACTTATCTACAATGCAAAATTAAAAACAAAGCCCTACAACAGTATTGGTGTAAGGCTCAAATAATCTTTCTGTAAAGCTCAATTTACACTTCGGTTGGCGATATGCCGTATTGTTTTTTAAATGCGGTAGAGAAATGTGAGGGATTTTTAAAACCTACTTCAACATATACGTCCTGCACCTTTTTATTTTCTTCTTTCAGCTTTATATAAGCCATTTCCAAACGTTTTTTTATCAGCCATTTTTGTGGAGTGAGGTTGCTTATTTTTTTGAAATCCCTTTTAAATGTTGCTAAACTACGCCCCGTAAATGATGCGATTTGCTCCATTGTAAGGTCGTCCGTATAATTATTATTAAGGAAATCCAAAAGGTCGATTTTCCACGGTTCGGCAAAGTCGAACAGTATCGGGTAAAGCATTTCATTATTGTTCAGCAAGGCGTAAATTCCCTCCAATAATTTCAGGTGTGTAACGCCCTCCGTTGGTTTTACGTTGCTGTCAAAATACGGTGTAAGCGACTGAAACAAACTTTCTATATCAGGCGTTTTATTTAGTTTGAAAACGTTTTTGTTGGAGAATTTTATGTCTTTCGGAATTTCCGATTTATCCATTTTACTGTAAAACTCACGCAATACATTACGGTTGAAAGTAAGGGAAATACCTTTGTACAAATCTTCGCTCTTGCTGTTCTTGTACATTGTCAATCGGTGGTTTCGTCTGATAAATGCACATTCGCCTGCTTTTATGGTTATCCGTTTATTCCTGTCCTCTATTACCTGTTCGCCCGAATACAGATACAACAAAACGTGTTCGGGCGTTGCGTGAATACATTTTTCGCTGTAATCCGAAAAACACGAAAGGAATATGCCCGAATAGCTTATGGTTTTTAAGGTTTCTTCTTGTTGCTCTGCCATAATTTATTTTGTTATATTATTCAATGCAAATTTAGAAATTTTGTTTCTGATTTAGTTTGCTGTAAGGTTCAAGTTATTTTTCTGTAAAGCTCAATGTATGCAATGTACGGTAGAGAAGTATTCGGCAACTGAACGCCAAATGCTACCTCTGACTGCAACATTGGAACGCCTTGTACAAGTACCTTATACATTTGAAGTCTAAATTGATTAGACTATGGAAATAACGGTTTTAGACATTCAGATTTTAACGGCATTGCATAGAGAGGTAAAGGAAGTTTCCGTATTGATTAAGGAAATCACTAGACCCTACAAAGCATTGCAACAGGCAACAAAATGGCTCGACCATCAGGAAGCCTGCCAACTGCTCAATATCAGCAAAAGAACGTTGCAGACGTATAGGGCAAAAGGCATTCTTGGGGCAACTCAAATCAATCGGAAAACGTATTTCAGATTATCCGAAGTGGAATTACTGATGCAGGGAGAGCGACCATTAAAAAAGCAAAAGAAATGAAGCAGATTGGAAATTCAAACGATGATATACTTGCCCTGCTAGAAGCTGTGGTAGGTATCAAAAATGAACTGCTGTATATCAGGGAATATTTCCACCCACTCTTAAAAGGGGAAATCTACCTGACAGGCGAACAGGTCTGTGAAATGTTGCATATCAGCAAACGGACGTTGCAACAGTACAGGGATGATGGACTGCTACCTTTTATCAAGCTCGAACGGAAAATCCTTTTCCGTGAATCGGATATTATGAAAGTATTGGAAGAAAATTACAATAAATAGTATTTTTTTTCAATAGTTGAATAACCCTATATTGTTTAATTCAAAATAACCCAAACCTACAAATCTTAGGAGTTGGTTTTGTGCATCTGGTTAGAAGCCATTTTGATATGAATGAAGTGTGATGAACGTATATTTCTTATCTTAATCCAAATTTATAAAAATCATCGGGTAAAGCCTTTTCCTTAAATTTTAACTTACCTGCCCAATAAAGTTTGTCAAAATCACCTTGTTCGTATGGAGAAAAAGTTAAGAAAAGATCTTCTGTTTCTGCTAATTTTTTAAAATTACTTGGGTTTTGTAAATAACAGGCACAGACATCAAGTTCATCTATCGAATACATTCTACTATGCATTTGTCTTCGATATTCTAAAAAATCTAAGAATTTATTAATGTGATTTTTTGAGTTTTGCTTTAAAGCTTTTAGAAAAATTTCTAAATCATCAATATAAACACACCAAGGATAGTCTACGTCATCTTCTTTTTCTAACAATAATCCTAAATCTGTTTGTAAACATCCAAACCTTTCTAATGTTACTACAATTGAAAATACATTATTTATTTCTGAGGTATTGATAGTATGCAATGTCTTTTTACGATCATTTTTTAAATCAAATATTGAATCTGAATAGAAAAAATCTTCAACTCTTTTACATTGATCAAATCCATATTGAATTGAATTTTTAAAATCTGTCTTTAACCTATCAATTGCCTTTTCAATATTCCTAAAGGGTTCTCGTAATTTTGAAGCTTTCACTTCTATGATTATAGCATTTCCCTTATATAGTAATAATATATCTTGTTCGTGATTATCAATAACAAAATAGTTCGTATAAAAAGCTGTGTCTTTTTCATAAAAGAATGACTTGAAAACTTCTAAAACCTTTTCTTCCAATGAATTCTCTCTATGCTCCCTTAATTTAACATTGTAATTTTCATCATTAAACAAATGAGAATAAAGTATTTTATAGATAGATATAGGAAGTTGCTTTCCATATAAGCTTAAATAATTTCCATTAGAAAACCTTATTAACGGAGTTAATTCAAATGGACTTTCAGCAGTATAATATCTTATTGAACTATCTGGTAATGGCTCTCTTGATATTAGCCTAAGAAATTTATCCACTTTTTCAGCATCTAATCTATGATATAAGTCTTTTGCTGAAAACATTAAATGAGCATAAGTTTTGGAATTAAATGAATGAAATGCATCTTGAATTTTTTCAGGGAGTAAATCAAAAGATTCCGAAAAACTCCTTTTTTGACTCTGAATTCTTTTATTAAATTCTAAAAATTCTTTTGAAAGCATAAACTCCATTGTATGCTTAGTCCGAATCATAGAAATTAACTCTATTTCTTTGCAAATCTCAATTAGGAAATCAATGTCCAGTCCAAAATCAGTAATTATTTTATCTTCAAAAGGAGTAAAAATTCTTCTTAGTTTTTCTAAATCTTGCTCTACATAACTCAATACACCATTATCAAAATGATTTCTAACAGCCATTTCATGAATTGCAGATTCTTTAGAATATTCAGTTAAGTTTTTGGGGTAAATAAGACTCTTAATTTCGTTAAGTTTATCTGCCATTAATTTAAGCTCATCCGCAGGGAACTCTAACTTCTTTGTTCCATTTTTAATGAAAAATGTGTTTAAAGCAATTAAATAGAGAAAATCTTTAAGTTTAGATCCAAATTTATTTAAATCGATGTCAGAAGCTGGATTAATATTCCTTTTAATAAAAAAAGCAAAGAAGCCTGCAAAACTTTCAGTCTCATATTTTGATACTAATTCTTGCAATTCATCTATTTTTTGTTCGATATCCATCATATGGCATTTTTATCTGGCGATATTTCTACAAACAAAAAGTACTTCTTCTACCCCCCCTAAAATAGAATGAGCATAAAAAAGGCAAAGCCAAAAAAGGCAATAAAGCCAATGGTATAAAGGGATTGATTGTGTTTTGTATTAAAAAGTTGGGTTAAACGGAACGTGCATTTTACTTTTACTAACTTACATAAAACCTCTATTTAATTATTTATTAAATACCATTTAAAGTTCATTTAATTAAACCACCAACATAACATTTGCGAATTACTACTATAATGCTTGTAAGATAAAGACTTACAAGCATTTTTTACGCCCTTTTTTTCTGATAATAACCGTATAATTTAACATCAATAATTAGTTATAATTTTCAAAGATTAAATTGCGATAAAATTTATAAAAATATCAGTTGGAGTTACAGTTGCAATTACAAACATCGGTTAACAATCTATATATTCAGAATATTTAAGGGTATAATTACTATATAAAACGGACAAAAAAAGCAAGTTTCAAAGGGTATAATTCCAATTAATTTAAATGGCGAAACAAAAAAAAGCCAATAAACACAAGGGTTTATTGGCTTTTTTATTTTCTGGTTGAAATAAAAAGTTATATTCTCTTTAAAACATATTGTTTATTCTAATACTTGCTTTAACCAAAGCTAAAGCAGTAATCTTTGATACATGTATATCTTTTGATTGATGATGTGAATTTTGAGATACTAACTTAACATACTCGTCACCTTTATCAGACTTCTGCACATATTTAACCATTACATATTCTTCCCATTCATCCATAGCAACACTTAATAAATACATTTCACCAAAAAAAATATTATCAACATTGGTTTGTTTGTAAAGTACAATATCGCCCGATTTTAAAAGTGGATACATTGAATCCCCAGTAATAGAAATTGCACCATCGCATTTAGGTAAGTTTGGAATTTTAATAGTATCCAAAATAGCTCTAGGTGATCCGCTATCAAATAATTGTTGCAAACCTGCCGTAGCTTCTAAATCATATAGAGGTACTTCTTGATTAGGAACAATACCATCTTTTGTTTTACGGTTACTTTTTACAACTTGTAGTTCGTGTAAAGGTTCCTGTACAATATTACTTGTTTCAATATTGTTGTATTTATCTTTTTTCAACATGTTGCCTTCATCAGATAAAATCCAATCGAAACTTATTTCGAGTTTCTCGCATAACTTAACAATAAAATCAAGTTTTGGAATGGTGTTTTTTCTGTAATTTCTAATATTCGCTTCGCTAGAATCCATAAATTCAGCAAATTTTGAGTTATTAGAATTGAAAAAATATTCTGCTATATAGTTGATTTTACTATTAATATCATTCATAATTAAATATTTAACATTTTTATTCGAAAAATTATTCGAATAAAGTTTTTGTATTCGAAACTTATTTCGATATTTGTACAACAATAAAACAAAAGTAAAACAAAAAATATAATGCAAACAGAAAAATATAAGAATAGTATGAAAGTGGATAAAGCAAAAATTGATTTTGTTCCTACCTGTGACGAAGAAAGCCAACATTTAGGAAATATGCTAGAATTGTTAGGTCAGAAAAGATACGGCGATTGGAATGAAGTAGCTAAAAAACTAAACATAAAGGCACCTGCTGCCGAAAAGGCATTTTTAAGAGTTTACTCCAAAAGACACTTTGAAGCAGTAACAGCACTAGAAGAAGTAATTGAAGAGCGAAGAAATCAACTAATAAAAAAATAATGAACTATGGCTTTTTTATGGACCGACAACAAAGTAGCGGTTGAGAAAGAAGAATTAGTTCCCATGTTTTGGAATAGTTACAACGCCCTTAACCTGGAATTATATCGCTACAAAGAAAAGCCTTACGGCATTAAGCGTTTACAGATTGGCGGAAATGGTAGAAAGCTATTAATTGATTACGACAGTTTACGTGATGAAATTAAAAGCAAGATTACAGATCCACGGAAAGTAAACCACCCTTTAGAAATGTTCTTTGAAATTGATGCAGATGCAGTAAGATATTACAGCAAGTTTAAACGAGGTGGTAAAAACTACTTATCACCCGACGAACAGGATAAATATGTTTTAAATGCCAGTGTTATTAAAGCTGCTATAAAGCTTATTGATGCCCGAACTAACGAACGATTGAATTTGAAAGGATCTACACGCGGAATACTGGATACAGTTGTTTATGATATCGGAACTTTTCAAGAGTCTTTAAAAGCTTTGGAAAAACCGGAACATACACTACCAGTTGCCCGAAGATTAAAAGATCTGATTAAGCAATGCAAACAGGATTTATATTATCCGATCATAAAAGATCCCGAAGGTAAAAGCAGTCAAAATGCGCGGGTCGTTGATGAACGTTTGGAAATGATTTTTAACGCATTGTTTAAGAACCAACAACACAAACCAACACCAACGGATATTGCGAAGCAGTACGATGCGTTTTTAGCAGGGTATGCGGAAATATACAACGAAGATACAGGTGAGATATACAACCCTAAAGAGTTTAAAGCCGTAACAAGGCAGACAATTACGGCATATATCAACAAATGGGAAAACAGAATTGCTACACATTTAGCCCGAAGTGGTGACAGACAGCTATATATGGGTAAATACAAGGTAGCACACGAAATGGAACTGCCTACGTTTTCAAGTTCTTTGATTTCTATTGATGACCGCCAACCACCGTTTTTATACGAAAAAGGTAAAAGAGTTTGGTTTTATTTAGGTTTAGATGTCGCAAGTCAATGTTTTTCTACTGTTGTGTGGGGCAAAAGCAAAGAAGGTTTGATTGTAGATTTTTACAGACAGATGGCACGGAACTATTCAGAATGGAATTTGCCAATACCTTTCGAGTTAGAGTGTGAAAGCTCGTTAAACAGTTCTTTTAAAGACACACTTCTTAAAAACGGTAATATGTTTCAGAATGTGAGAATTGAAGCGAACAATGCCCGCGGTAAATATATTGAGCGTGTTTTTGGAATGGTTCGTTACGGTGAAGAAAAGAAAGCTTTGGGTTGGGTTGCACGTCCTTTTGCAAAAAGTGAAGCAAACCAAAAAAGCGCAAAAGCAGATGTAATACAACCTTACGATCAAATTGTAAACGACAGGCTTTTAGAAATTGAAAACTGGAACAATGCACCACATCCGAAAGATGCAAGTATTACAAGGTTTGATTATTTCATTAAGAACCAGTTGCAAACATTACCGGAAACCAACTGGATTGGAATTTTACCATACATAGGCTTTAAAACGGAAACATCGTGCAATGTTGGGAAAGTAAAATTACAAAGAGGTTTACGCTCAATAGCAGAAAACGGAAAGATCTTGACAGGCGAAGCATTAATTGAAAAAATGAGAATGATTGAAGGTAAAGAAATTGATGTTTACTGGTTAGATGGAAATGACGGAAGTGTAATTAAAGCAATGGCTTATATAAACGACCGATACATCTGCGAACTTCAAGAAATGCCTAAATATAATAGAGCAACTGCCGAACAAAACGACAAAGATTTAGAAGCATACGCTTTACAAAGTGCCTACACTGCAACAGTTGACGCCTTTGCGAGATCCAAGCGCAACAGTATTGAAAATATCGGAATTATTGACAATACTCCTAAAACGCTTAACAGCAACTTTAAGTTTTCATTTACCCGCAAAACAACGGTTGTTGAAGAAATAGAAGATGAAGATCTGATTGTTGGATCTGATGTTGAAGAATTACAGGATTTAGAATTAACAAACGTGCCAACCGCTAACGAAATACTGGATTGGCGTAAAAACTTTCAGTTATAATGAATATTTCAAACGAATATAAAGAAAAAGTAGTAGTTGAACTGCTTGAACAAAGAAACAAATACGGTGGTAGCGATGCAGATTATTCTAAATCTAAAGGTTTAAAACCTGCCATTTATTCACGTCTTGCCAAAGGTGAACGCGAAAAAATGTTAAGTGATGCTTCTTGGATCCGTTTAGGTCGCGAATTAGATGTTCAATTGTACGAAACTACCTGGAACATTGCCCGAACACAGGTTTATACGGCTATACAAGACAGCTTATATACGTGCCAGGCATTAAGCAAATCAATGATTTTGGTTGATGATTGTGAAATTGGTAAAACGTACTGTTCAAAACACATCATAAAAGGAATGAAAAACGCTTTTTACATTGATTGCAGCCAGGCAAAAACCAAACAGCAGTTTATACGCCTTTTAGCCAAAACAATTGGTTTAGATCATACAGGAAGGTTTATTGATGTAAAGAGCGATTTAAAGTACTACCTAACAACCCTTGAAAAGCCATTAATAGTTATGGATGAAGCAGGCGATTTAGATTACAGTGCATTTTTAGAAATAAAAGAGCTTTGGAACGGAACAGAAAACGCCTGTGCCTGGTACATGTTAGGTGCCGACGGCTTACGTGCAAAGATTGAACGCGGTAAGAACAGCAAAAAGGTAGGTTATGCAGAGATTTTTTCAAGATTTTCGGGAAGTTATTTAAAGCTTGTTCCTACTGGTGCGGAAAGCCGTACACAATTCTATAAAACACTAGTAACCAATGTAGCTATGGCACAGTTAGAAGATAAGGCTTTATGTAGTAAAGTTGCCGTTAAATGTATTAGAGAAAACACAGGTTTGCGCTACTTGAAAACATTAATCGAAATAAGTAACCATAACTAAAAATGGCAAGGGGTATTTCAACTAAAACACTACTAGAAAAGAAATACAAAACATTTGAGTTTGACGGATCCTTTCAACAGTTTTTTGGAAATCCCGAAAAGGGCGGTTGTTGGATCCTGTACGGTGCAGAAAAGAACGGTAAAACCCAATTTGCACTTCAACTGGCTAAATACCTGGCAAAGTTTGAAAAAGTACGCTATGTGAGTGCAGAAGAAGGTACCGGAAAGGATTTTCAAGACAGTGCAGCTCGTGCAGGTTTAACAGATAAGGACACCAACATAATTTTCACTGATTACGAACCTTTAGACGAACTCGAAAAACAGTTAAACAACCGTAAAGGAGCAAAGATTGTTCTAGTAGATAACATAACCGTTTATAATGACGAATTAAAAAACGGGATTTTGCGCAGGATATTGAAGAAATACGAAAACGTAACCTTTATTTTCTTGGCGCACGAAGAGAAAAACGAACCTTACACCGCAACTGCAAAAATGTGTAAGAAGTTAGCAAAAATCATTATTCGCGTAGTAGGATTAACAGCTTTTATAAGCGGACGCTGCCCGGGTGGTGAATATCAGATAATAGAAGCCAAAAGCAATTTATATCATGGCACACAAATTAAAGAAAAGCATCATGAGTAATATTCAAAAAATCCTACAGATAAGTAAAGAAGATCGTCAAAAGATTTTATTTGACACGTACGCAACCTGGTGTATGACACATACACCAAACCCAAAGCAGTTACAAAAATCATTAAGCAGTCAGGAACTTTTTAACTACTTCGTTTCGCATTACAAAGAATTTGAAAGTCAGTTTATCATTCACAAACAGCTATACTGTGTAAACTGGGACAAAAGCAAAACGATTGAGATCTATTTAAAATTTATAGATGATATCTACAGAATTTATCCGCAGAGCTTACTGCCAAAGGTTAAAGCCAAAGAAAAACAACTTGCCAATCCTAACCTAAACTAGTATGAATGTTCCCAATATAGAACAAAAGATACGTGAGTTAGAAGGTTGGTTACAACACAACCCCGACAACAATAACAGATCATTGATTGAACAGGATCTGCGAAAACTAAAAGAACTAAAACATCAAACAACCCAATCTAATGAGATTTGAATATTTAAACCTACTAGCCTTAAATAATATCACGCAGATCCTAACATTTGACGAACGCGTGTTTATCCGAAAAAAACTAATGGGCAAACTGCAAGAAGTAAAAAGCCCCGACCGAATTATTAAGTTGATGACAATTATAAAAAGTTACAACTGGGAACGTCCAACGATGGAATACAGAGAAAACGAGTACGGTGATAAAATACTTTTTTATTACGATGAAGAAACCGAAAGCTTTAAAAACATCAACACATACAAACACCCAATTTTAGAAGAATTAAAACCCTTTAATATCACAGAGAAATTATGAGTAAAATAGATCTTAAAACATTAACACCGGAGCAAAGAGCAGAACTGGTAAAAGAAGCAAAAGAAATTGCACAACAGGAAAAAAAGAAAGTTGCAGAAGATAAAAAAACCTTTAAAGAATTATCTGAAAGCTTTGTGAATGATAATATCAATTTTTGGATCACTCACAACGAATTAACAACAATGGCAATACAAAAGCTTTGGAACGATTTTAAGCCATTACAGGAACTTAAAGCAAGTGTATTTGGAACCAAGATAAACGAGCAGGAAAGCCACACCTCAACACTAGACAACGGTACTGCAAGTATAACTATTGGTTACAATGTTTCGATAGGTTTTGACGGCACCGAAAGCGCAGGAGTTTTAAAAATAAAAGAGTTCCTTTCATCGCTTTCTACTGACGATACCAAAAACAAAAAGCTTTCATCAGCCGTAAACATATTCCTAAAACCAAACAGAAAAACCGGAATGCTGAACCCTTCTAAAATCATTGAGTTATCTAAACTGAAAGAAGAATTTAACGACGAACGTTTTGACGATGGTTTACAAATAATTTTTGATGCTCAACATAAACGTAAAAATACCATGTATGTTGAGGGATGGAAATTTGTTGAAACCGAAGGTATTCCAAAGAAGTTACATTTCAGGTTCACAATGTAGAAAAGTAGAGTTGTTGCTCCGGAAAGTTTTACGAGTACGGAGCTTTTTAAAATCCATTTAAACAGTATTAAAATGAAAATGTTCCACATAAGAGTAAAATTACAAGCACCTGGACTAAAGCCAGGATTTAGAAAAGGAATTATTGGTGCTAAAAATAAAGTGAAAGCAGCCGATAAATGTTTAAAAAATTATAATGAAGCTATAAATGGCACTGATGAAACTAAAGATGTTTCTGTAGAGATTGTTGAAATAAAAGAGCTTCGAAGTGATTTCATAATTATATCAAATGATTAGCCATGAGTAAATTAATATATAGAACAAAATCGCCTAAAAGAGGTTGGGTATTTAACGAAAGCTTTATGACACATGAACGTACAAAGACTTTTGAACAAATGCCGTCTAATGAAATTCAAAAAGAAGCTATGGAGCTTGTTGGTGCCAAATTAAGGGAACTAATCCAAGAACTTGACAAGTTAGGTTATGATCCAACAAAAGTACGCTTCCAAATTCACTTTAAAGACTAAATTATTCACCTTAAAATTGATTACAAATGAAAAAACAAATATTATTCGCTGTCTTGTCAGCAATAGCAATTTATCTTTTTACAGCTTTCATTATTTGGAGTTGGGATGTTCACAAATTAACTACTACCATGCGCGGTGTAATGTTGGCAATATGGCTTTTCGTAAACGTAGCATATAAACTGGAACAAATGTCAAAAAATGAAGATTAGTTATGACAGTACACGAACTAAAACTACAACAACCATATTTTAATGATGTTTGGAACGGTTTAAAAGATTTTGAAGTAAGAAAAAACGATCGAAATTATAAAGTTGGAGATCGTTTAAAATTCATTGAATTTCCTTTTGTAGGCAGACAACGTTTCATCATAAAAGAAGTAAAATATATCTTAAAAGGTGGTGAATACGGTATTGATAAAGACTTTGTTGTTTTAGGACTAAAAGAATTTAAAATATACAATTAATATGCAAGTAGCAACCAAAGATCAAAAACTGGCAATTCGTAGAAATAGCGGTTTTAAAGAAGATATAAAGAGTGAATGGGTACAATGGGTAAAGCAGGATGTTAGCAAAACCAGTTTAAACGATCTTACTTTTGAAGAAGCCAACACCATTTTAGTACAGCAGGGAGATAAACCACACAAAGGCGAAAACTGGGCTTGGTTTGATAAAAATAACGGCAAACATAAAAAGGTTTTAAGCCTATTACACGAAGCAGGTTTAACGGTTCAGTCAAAAGGTCAAAAGGTAGCCGATACCGACTGGTTAAGCAACTTTTTAAAATCTGCTAAAAGCCCGGTAAAAAAGCCACTCAAAGAAATGGCAAATTTTGAGTTAGAAAAATTAATTAAATCATTAGAAAACATAGTAAAATCAAGATGGAAATAGCTCTTTTTATTTTAACAGGTATAATCGGTTTTGGAGTATTGATGTACTTAAGCATTGTTATTTCTGTAAGGCTGAATGGTGACAATGAAAATCAGCCCACAGATTACCTAAAATGCACCTGTAAAGATGTAAATCAATGTGATACCTGGTGCAACGCAAAACAAAGGTTTTATGAAGATCCACCAACCGAATAACTGCCACCACATCGAAACCGAAAAACGGTTTTTAGGGTACCATTTTACACTGGAACTGTACGCAGAATTTTGCAAGAAGTGCAGTAAACAATTAACAGCCCCTAAAGCAGAATAAAATGAATGTAATAGGACTTCATGGATGTTATTGCCATCCTTTTGAAAGTTGGGAAGATCATAATAAATTTCATAGGCAAAAGATCACCGTTGGAATGATAGTTAAAAACAGATGTACCCAAGAATTTAGTGAAGTTATTTCTTTAAAGGATATTCATGGTTATGTTACAGTCAATGTGTTTCCACAAGATTGTAAACGTTGTATAACTATTGAACATTACTCTAATCTAATACAAGAAAAAGACTTTACCACTGTTGATAAAGAATTGTATTATAAAAAAAATCAATTAAAACTATTTAATACAGATTAAAATATAGACTAATCAGCCGATAATTTAAAATATCGGCTAAATAAACGATAATATGAAAACAATCGAACAATTTATACAAGAGAAACATTACAGCGAATTACAACTTCCTAAACACAAACAGACTGATGAAAGTTTCTTTGTTGACTGGGCACAGTTTGGGGCACGTGAAGCCCAAAGATTTATACCATTAGATGAAGAGCTACCGCCATTAGGTCAACAGGTATTATTTTACAACGAAAAATGGATCAATGAAGATTTCAACCTTGAAGGTATTAGAATTGGTTTTCGAACCGATGAAGATTATATATCAGCTCATTGGTGGGATTATCAGGATACTTTTATGACTATTTCACACTCAGATTGTGACGAAGATGAAACTTTCAGCAAAGAAATCAAAGAAAGCATTAAGCCAACTCATTGGCGACCTTTATTTCGTAAACTATGAAAGGAATTTTCACAAACATAGACGGAAATACGGTTGAGATCATTAAAGATGAAATTCATACTTACCGTGGAACTGATAGCGATTATAAATGTGTTGTTTATATGAAAGATGGATCAGATCACTATTTGAAAGAAACCTTTGAGCAGGTAGATGAAGTTTTTGATCTTTTAACACCACCAAACACAAATATATTATGAAGAAACTGATAAAAAAAATACTACTAAAAATCAGCGGTTTTTTAAAGCTTGGATTGATTGATGATGCTTGGTTATTGTATCCACCACCAACTGATAATGTAATACCTGCGCACCTAAATTTAAAAAGGTTACGATTTGTATACAAAGTACCTCTTTTTCAACTTTACAATCATGGCGATAAAATTCAAGACTTTGTAAAAATTAAGATATCGAATGAATTTGTAGAAAATGTTCTACCGTACATCAAAATTACTTCATACGAAAATCGTGCGTTGGACGAAATAACGGTATGTGCAGAACTAAATATTTTAGAAGATGTTGATAGTAATTGAAACCCCAAATAAACACCAGTTAAAACTAACCTATAGTGCTAAAGGCGACTTAAAAAAGGTTGAATTGGTTAAAGGTAGATTAGATGTAAAACAATGGAGCCAAATAGGAAACATTTTACCACCGAAATTTTCAGATGTGAAGAATTACAGCTTTAATTTTCCATCTATAAAATATACAGAAGTTGTAAAAGTAAAAAGCCTGTTTAGTCAGTTTTCCGAAGCTTGGTTTTTATTCTATGAAAGCAGTAAAGGTTACCCGCCAAAATTTACTGCAATTGAAGGTAAATGTTTAAAAGATATCATTAGTTATCTAACCAGTATTAGTACCGATGATAACGAAGCTTTGGCAACATGGCAGGCACTTTTAAGCAGATGGAATGATTTAGATGATTTTCATAAGAAAAACACCGATCTAAAGTATATAAACGGAAACATAAACCGAATATTAGACAATGTCAAAAGAGGTAGCGAAAACAAGCCAGGATATAGCGACGATTTCAAACGAAAGGTTGCTTCACGTTTTCAGTCCTGAAAACTGTATGCGCCATTCAAGCAAGCTTACAAACATGCAGATTGCAATAGATTCAGAAGCACCAACATTGGCAGCCTTTAACCGTGAACGTGGTAAGCAGTTTACCGAAGGAATGGTTATGATTTGGCTGATGTACCTAAACAACATGTTGAATTTACGCAAACCGTTAACCGAAGATCAGATTGAACTATGCGCAATTACCATTGTAAATGATTACGCGAGTTTAAAAATGAGCGATCTAACGTTATTGTTCAAAAGAATAATTTCGGGGCAATTTGGTGAGTTTTTCGAAAGTTTAAGCGTTGCAAAGGTTTTAACGTTCTTTAGGAACTACAATGAAGAACGTTTGAATTTAGCCGAAGAAATGAGCATACGCACTCACAATGATAAAATGAGTGATGATACATTTAATTACTCTAGTTCAGTACAACGGCTTTGGTATGGTGCCAAAGGCTTTAACAGTAAAAAATAAAAGAGTTAGCTGCTTTATGTGGCTAGCTCTTTTTTTTTGTTAATTTTGTTAAAATTTTAAAAATGGAAAAACTTTTAAATTCATTTATATCCTTTATTTCAGATGATTCTATAGGAAGTAAATTTTTTATAGGTATTATTTCGTCTATTATTACAATCTTAATTAAGATCTTGATTGATTTTATTATTGAAAAGAAACGATTAACTAATATAAAAAACTCATTGAATGCTTTTATAGAGGAGATTGTTTTAAAAACACTACATAGTATTAGTAATGATTATAAAAATCTGAAAAATTCTATAGATACTGGGGAGATTTTGAATAGTCATCACACTACTGAATTTCCTTGGTTAAACAGTAAAGTTCTTGATTATTTTACAAAGAATGATATCCTTAAAATTTTAAATAAAATTGATGTAAAAGAAACGGCTCTTTTAAATAAAAATTTGATTAAACTTGATTATCTACAACAAAATTCGCCGACAAATATGTTTTTTGAATTTGATGGTTTTCTAGATAAGCATTATGAAAAAGAAGGTATTGGGATTGATAAACTTATGAGTCACTATGAGTCAAACAGAAGAATTTTAATTCAGAGAAAGATATGTGTTCAAAATATTGAAATTAGAATTGAAGAATGTAAGGAGATTATAATCTATTTTGAAAATTTAAAAAATAAAATCAAATGAAAAAATTATTACTATTATTAAGCTTTATCTTTACTGCAACAGTATACGCACAAGATCTAGAGTATCAAACCAAATTAAAAGAAGGTGTAACAACCGAAAAAGAAGCTGTTGATTTAACGGCATCTATTGTAGATCTTGCAAAAAAACCTTTAAGGTTTCATTCTGCTAGAGAGCATGAAAATAAATACTTTGTGGTGCAATATATTCCTACCAATGTTACAGATGAAAATTGGAAAAGCAACAGAGATGAATACAGCAGTGAAGCGGTTGTTTTTAAATTCAGAATATCAAACAAAGGTGAAAATAAGAATTTAGAGATACCAGGTGTAAAAACTTATGTTTTTAATGATGTATACGGTAAGTACTTAAATTTGTTTCCTTTTTGGCAAAAGTATTTCGATGCAACTTCTGATTTGGAAAAGCTATCTACAGAAAGTTTTACTCAAAAAAACAAGTATACTTTCAGCGGTAATAATGGATCCTGGATCATAAGATAATGACAAAAAACAACACGTCAATGTGTTGTTTTTTTTATATCTTTAAAATAGTTATTTTTGTACCATTACATATAGAAACACTTGCTATGAGAACTCAAACCATACGTTTACACAACGATATTCGTGCTGATTTTGAAAAATTAAGCAGCATTGTTGAATATGGTGTACAAAAGCATACAACTGCCTGGATACTTAACAATTTAGCCAACAAATACTACAAGTCGGCTAAAACCATAGAAAACATAGTTTTTAACAGAACAAAACAGGATAGTAACGAGCCTACCCTGTTTGATTCTGAAATTGCTATGGTATCATAAAACCGTTTTCCGGTGTAATAGTTACATCGGAAAAATTCCCGGTTTCAAATTCTTCAACTGCGGATTTATCAATAAACTTACATTGATAGTTAGCTGAATATAAATTACCGGCATCACCTGTATCAACAGGCGAAAAACCCACTCTACGCATACTAGAATAATGTAGACCTGTACTGGCGTGTAATTCTTTATTAATTGCTTTTAATAAGCTTAAGTACTGTAACGCATCACCTTGGTTAAATGCACCAATATAGGTGTCGGCAAATGTTTCATAAAACAAAAAAACATCAACCATTAAAGGTACTTCTTGCATTTTCATACTTAAATCCTTTCCATCATTGGCACGAAAAGCCAAAAAAATGGCAGGGGTTGGAAAAGGATGTTCGTTATCTAAATTAGTTACCTGATTGTTCCATAAATCTACCCAGTTAATACCTGGTATATTAGATAACTTTTCGCCCAACTCTTTATAAACTTCTACTATATCTGTTGTATCCATTTAATTAGTATTTAAATGTTCTTTAAACTGCTTTAAAATATCTTCAATAAACCAATCGTTTAAATGGTTCATCATCTGTGTTGAATGCCCTATAAACTGCCTTTTGGGGTATTGGGTGTCCTGTTTACGATAGTGTGGTTTTACCTGTTCACGGTTTCCTTTTCGGGTTCTGTGAAAACCTCTTACATTCTGTATCGTTCGAAGTCTTAAACCGTTATTATGAACTGATGCGTACGGCGTATGGGTACCAAACTCTACGGTGTTTTGAGTTTCAGACAGCACTTCTAATGAATTGCGTAAAAATGTTGTATCAACCAAAATTGCCCCGCCAGGTCTTTTATCGGGATCCTTTCTTTTTTCCCAGGCTTCAAAAGTTACATCTGTAAATCCCTGCTGCCTAAAACTGTCTTTAAAAAAAATTAAGCAATATACTTTTGCGTATGTGCGGGCTCTTTGCTTTAAAATTTCTGCAATTCCTACAAAATCAGGCACATTTGTTTTTTTACTCATAATTTTTGTATATTTGTATTGTAACTAAATCCTCGGTTTATCCCTTGGGTGTCGTTATAGAAAAGCAAGCTTTAAACAGCTTGCTTTTTTCTTTTGTACTTCTTCGTTGTTTTACGATTACCTGCAATTATAATTACTTCCTTGATGTTGGAATGAACCCATGCGAATTTTAAAATATCATCAATTGAATTAAAAGCATTGTCGATAGTATCACTGTTTTTAGACAGATCAATAATTACCGTTTCACAACCTTGCGCATTAGCTTTAGAAAGCACTTTTTTATAATTCGTTGATTCCGGTATCTTCAAATCAGCCAACTTGCCATTAATAAGATATTCGGGATTTTTAACGCCTTTAGCCAGTCTGCCGTCAAGGTGCGGACGCAAAACAATATGCAGATCATCACTGTTTTTAGCCAACAACATGGCACGATCAATATTATTGTCGTAATCTTTAAGATCTGTAAATATGTTTACTTCTACCTTTGTTTTACCCTGTTTATAAACCAACTTGTTTGGTGCGTTCAGTTTCATTAGTTCTAAATTTCGAACCGCTTCTTCATCTTTATTTATTAGCTTAAAGAAATTGCCTTTACTGGTAAAAATTTCCCCATCCAATCCAACATTTCCTTTGAACTTCACCGCAGGTAAATTTGCAGGTTCGTCGTTCGGTTGTTCGGCTGTGGGAACTGCATCACATCTGCATCGCCAATCCAAAGGCGGAAAATACTTTTTCCAAAATGGATCATTAATTGGGCGAATGGTTCCGTCTAAAGACTTATGCTTATCACGTACACGATCATCGCCAACAGTCCTAAACTTAAGGTTAGGGAAAAACTCTGCGGTTTCCTGGAACGATTCCCATTTTTGAGCCATTTGCGCAGCCGTGCGTGCGGTTTGATATTCTGCCTGTAACCAGTTTAAATTATACTGTCTGTTGGTTTGTCTTGCTAACTGTGAAAACTGATTAAACGGGCGTAATTTACCGTCGTTATCATACAATAAACTGTTTATTTCTTTAAGCTGTGCATAGGTTTTTGCACCTGAAAACATGTAAATGTTTTTTTGCAGTTCTAACGGTAATTTACCTTTACCGTCAGCAGGCAATGAATTGTAAGTTTTGCCGTATCCCTGTGCTGCACTTTCGTTCAATTCAGTAAAGGTTTTTTGCAAAAGTTCTTTTGAAAGATCTTCGGGTTTAAGGCTGCCTTTATGAAGGTGTTGTGCGATATTGTCAATCAAAGCATCAAAAGCGGTAAAATCCAACGCAGTTATTTCTACGGTACTAGTACAACAATGTTCATCATTATATTGTGCAACTATTTCAGTCCAAATAGCCTTTATTTCTCGGTCAAGCTTTTTTTTTTAATTTCTTCCTGTTGTTGTAGTGGGATTGTTGAAGCTTCACTTTTTTGTGCAATAATCTTCAAACCTGTTTTTTGTGCTATTTCTTCTGTATCTAACTCAAAATACGGTGCCAAAGTATTAATCATATTTCGCACATCTTCTTGTGTTTGTACTTCGGTATCATCCCATTCAAAATAATGTTTTTGAAAAGGTGCGTAAACAGGTGAAAGCTTTATTAAACGAGGTATTAAATGTTGGTTAATAATATTCTTTGCTAAAAGTTTGTCTTTTTCGAAACGGTCTTTAGCTATTTTAAACTGAATACCTGTACTGCCTACAAATGCTTTTTCATCTGTCAATCCCGAACCACCAAGTATTTTCTTTGATACTTCATCATTTACAAATTCACCTAATCCACTAAACATTTCGGGCTTACCTAAATTTGACGTTCCAATTTCGGCTTTATCGTTTCCCGTACCTATCAGCACACCTGTAGAGCGAAACATCATTGCAGCCTGCTTTATTTTTTCCAAATATCCGTCGTCTTCCCGATCAGTTGTAAAAAACAATGGTGGTACGCCATACTTTTCGATAAAATCCAACCAAGAGCCGATGCCTAATTTTTTAGCCAAAACATTTGGGCACATTAATTTGTACATGCCTAAATCTCGGTTTTTACCTACCTGGATGTAAAATTGTGACAATTGACCCTCACGGTATGATAAGCCCTGTGTGTCGCCAATATTCTTTAAAATAATACCTTTAACCGGGTTAAAATGTGAAATTGGAATAATGTCAACATTGGTTAGTTCATGCGTTATAGGATCTGTATCAAACAACTCAATTAACTGCGTGCCTTTGTAACGTGATGTAAGTACATATTCAATAAAATCTTCAAACCAGGTTCGTTCAAATAACCAGGATAAATCTTTGTTTTCTTCTCCGGCTTCATTTACTATCTTAAACGGGTTACGTTGAGTAAAAGCTGTTCTACTTTCAATAACACTGGTAAGATGTAAATCTAAATCCATATTATCGTACAGCTCTTTAAGTGGTGCGCGGTTAGGATCGTTCTTATCGGTGGCTAAATAAATGGCATTTTTCCAATCATCTAAGGTTTTAGCAAACTGCATTTCATTTTCTACAACAATATTGTCAGAACCTTTTTTGGTTTGACTGCTTGCTCTTGGATCGATTACATTAGTTTTCTTATAACCGAAGTATTGAAGGATATTTTCTAACATTAGATATAGAAATTACGGTTACTGTTATTAAAATAAATACTGTCTGTTTTAGTATTTCCGTTTTCGTCGGTTGGTTTTGGCAGATCATTCAACACTAAACGTCCTGTTGCTAATTTTTCTAAATTGCGGTTAGCTTCATTATAATCTTCAACCATTTGGCTGTTTATTTTGCGCGGTGCATTACGTTTGAATATTTTATAAACAGTGATTGTTGCAATAATTTCAACCAATAAATCACTTTTAATTGGCGTTTCTTCATTGAATATTTTGGCAATATCATAACGTGAACTCAATAAAGATTTTAATTTGCTAATTGTTTTATCTTCAATTGATAAAATGATATGAAAATTGTCTTTACTGCTTTCATCTATAAAACGCTCATAAGATTGTTCAATTAAATCATTTAGCGTTATATATTTAAGATTACCACTTGCTTCTGCTAAATTTTGGTATTGTGGCAAATTTGTTGGTTGATTTTCCATAAATACAATATTTTTCTAATTGTGAAATTCCGCCCTGGTGAGCGTCGGGGTAATCGTCGTGTGATTTATAACCGGGTTCTATTCCTTTTAGTTGTGCAATGGCAACCTGTGCATCATTTTGATGTTTCAATTTGTCACTATAAAACACCCGGTTGTTTTGATAATAAGGTTGCAGCTTTAAAATACGGTCAAGTTTATTGCCGTCTACTCTAATTTTAATGATGTTTAAACGGCAGTTAAAATCGTTTTCAGCTTGACGAATAGTTGATTCAACAGCATCATTCCAAAACTGCGCTTCAAACACCCAGTGCACAACTACCGTTTCGGGTAACTGTAACTGGTATTGACACATCCAAGCAACTGCCTGGTACATTTTTGACTGTTTGTTATACAGATCAATCACCCAAAATTTATTTTCTTTTAAACCCTGCACAACGATTGAATTATAGTCGCTCGTTGGTGTACCCGCATAAGCAACGTCCCAAAAACCGTAAATAATTTTGAATGTGTTTAGTTTTGGTATGGGAGCATACTGTATATCTTCATCGGTAAAAATGGAGCCTTCAATATGCGGATCATTATTATATTCTGATTTAGCTGCTAAAACTCCAATTTCATCTTCAACATCTTTAAAATAATTGTCCGGGTATTTGTCCCAAGTAGGTTTGTAAGTAACAGGATCGTACGCATTAATTTCGTGTACTTTCCAGTTTGGGTGCTTATCCTGTAAAATAGTTTGCATCATTCTAGGTGCAAATCTGTTATTTGCCTGAATAAACCTACGTGTTGCGCCATCCATTGTGGGAATAAGATCACGTTCAATCCACTTAACTATTTTTTCCTGTCGTGCAGGGTTTTGGTTAATATCTTTTGTTTCCAAATCATCACCAACAATGTGTGTAGGACGTTTAGACTTTACACGCAAACCACGAACGGACTGCCCCATACCTAAAGCCTGCCCGATAAATGTACCGTTACGGTTTATAAATTTTCCTTCTTCCCAATTTCCCTGGTTGTATTGTTCGCCAAAATCTGCAATAATCTGCGGATTTGCTTCAAGTTCAGCCCGAATATCTTCTAATAGCTGATATGCCCGATCCTTTGAATTACCGATAACAACAAAGTAAATACTGCCTTCACGCAACCATATCCACAGCGGTAAAATAACATTGTTTACTACCGATTTAGCCAATGCGCGCCCCCATTGAGCAAACCCTTTAAATGTTGGGTTTTTAGCAACTATTTTTGCAAATTCAATATGAAAATATGGTACACTTGCAGTTGCATAATGTGGAAAATATCGTTGTACAAAGTAGGCATAATCATTTTTGGCACGTTCAATTGCTGCTCTCCTTTCTGCAATGGTTTCGTAAGGGTTAATATTAACCGATTCCGAAACCATTTCGAGCTTTTTCTGATACTGCTCTAACTTTTGCTTATCGCTTCTTTTCATTTAATTGCTCAATTTTTTTGCAATAGGTATATTTGATTTTATTAGCCTTTAAATCGTAGTAAACATTGGTTACTTCGGTTGTTTGGTGTTTTCCTCTAATACCTATAGGTTGAATGTGAACGATCTCACCAATTTGGTGAGTGATTCCTTTTTGCATCAAGTAGATACCTATTTCAAGAAACCAACGTTTTTTGTCTGCTTTATTAAGAATTAATGAAGCAGCCAGTTTTAATAATTTTTTCATTTATGATAATGTTTGACTTTTGTGCTGAATATGCTGTTTTTGAAAATCAATTGTTTTAAAGTATAATGCCGGATCAAACTCTTTTAAAGCTTGAAATATATCTTCTTGAATGTCTATGTAAGTTGAAAGTGTAAACTTGTTTTCCTTATCTATCTTTTCAAGTGTTTTATTGTAACTGGATACTTCTTGGCTTATTAACAGACGTTGCTTTTTTAAGTCGGTAGCTTCCGATTTTTCACCTCTAGCTTCCGCATCTCGAATACGTTCGGTAAGATCCTGTGCTTCTTCCGTTAAATCAGAAATTAGGTCGTGAATGTTTTGTGTTTGGGTTTTGTGGCTGTTCATTCGTGCGTCACGTTCGTTTTTCCAATTACCCTTTTTCACCCAGTCACCAACCGTTTTTTCAGAAACCTCTAAAAATTCAGCAATCTCTTTTTGAGTTTTAAACATCTCAACAAACATTTCGTATGCTTTCTGCCTTTCCTTGTTTTTTGCCATTTTATACTTATTAACAGTACAAAAGTGTTGTTAAAATAGAATGTAACAAAATGGTAGTTTTATTTTAGTTTTCGAACGCTATCTATTTAGTATCAATAACTTACTAATTTGTAACAGCTTTTTTTTCAGGTGCTTTTTTTGTCGAAAATTTGTCTCCACAATAAGAAACAAAAAAGGAATAAAGTGAGCAAAACAGGTTTGAAAATAGAAGCATCTAACAACGGTAAAAAGGGTTCTTTACGCATAGTAGAAGAAATAGGTGTAAACTCTTACACGGGATCCAGTTCAACTGTTCGTTATTATGTTGACAGCTTTATTGAAAAGGGATTTACGGATGTAGATGTTTACATTAATTCTAGGGGCGGTTCGGTATTTGAAGCTTCCGAAATAGCCAATGAATTAAAACGTGTTCCAAATGTAACTTTAACCATCGGTAGCGTTGCAGCAAGTGCAGCTACATATTTAATGGCAAAGTTCAAGTGTAGAGCTTATTCAAACTCACAATTTATGATTCACCGCCCTCGTATGACTGCTTCGGGTGATTCACAAGCAATTGAAAATGATTTAAAACTCCTAAACAATTTAACAAGCGACTATCGTTCGGCGTATGCACAAAAGATGCAGATAAGTGAAGAAGAAGTTGAAAACCTATTTAATAAAGGAGATTATTGGATGACCGCACAGGAAGCCAAAGAAAAAAAATTGCTTGATGAAATTATTGAAGAAGAAGAACAGGAAATTACCTCTTTAGATGTGGCTATTCTTACAGCCTGTGGCGCTCCTAACATTCCTGCGGTAAACTCAAACGCTGATAAACACAAAACAGATAATACGATGAATAGAAATGCAATGTTAGCCACATTAGGCTTGCCTGCTGATGCTACTGATGAACAAATGGAAGCAAAAGCAAAAGAGATTGCAGAAAAAGCTACTACAGCCGATGCAGCAAAGAACGAAGCAACTGCATTGAAAGAAGCAACTGCAAAAGCTATGGTACAAACCGCCATTGACGAAAAACGCATTCCTGCGGATGCTAAAGCACACTACGAAAAGTTAGCTGCTGCTGATTATGATGCTACGAAACAAATTTTAGCATCAATGAGTGTACCTGTAAAAGGTTCGGATTTTATAGATCCTAAAGCTAGCAATCAAGGTAACCAGGATGCACGCGCATCTTGGAAATTTGAAGATTTTGCCGAGAAAGACCCCGATGCTTTAAAAGCAATGATGGTTAAAGAACCGGAAAAGTTCGAAGCTCTTTCAAAAGATTATTTCGGATCATAAAGACGATTTAAACAGTATTTAAACAAAGTAGAAAAAGAAAACAAAGGTACAGTTGCAACCTATAGCAACAATTAAACATTAATTTATATATGAAAAAGTTTTTAAAGATTGGAGGTTTCGCCATTGTATTGGTAGCCTTAACATTTGCTCCACAAATTTTTGGAATGGGTAAAACCGACGGTATGCAATTAGATCTGGCTCTAACACCAGTTGCATTACCGGCATTAAATCAGTTAGCTGAAAAAGAAATGATTAAGAACTTCGGTAAAGATAGTTCTTGGATGGGCGAATTGCGCTCAAAACAACAATGGGTAAACAATGATGTTATTAAAATTCCTACACAAGGAGCGGCACCAACGGTATTGATTAATAACACTACTTACCCGATCAATAAAGCAACACGCCAGGACGGGCATATTGTTATTTCTTTAAACAAATTGGATACAACCAATACAATTGTAACTGATGACGAATTATATGCGTTGCCTTACGATAAAACAAGCGATGTACAGGAGCAACACCGTTTAACTTTAGAAGAAAAATACGCGGCTCACTCACTACATTCTTTAGCACCTGCTGAAAACACAACTAAAACTCCTGTTATCGTTGCTACAGGCGCAGCCGTGAATGGTAGAGCAACATTGACAAGCAAGGATGTTGTAAGATTAAAAAACGCACTTGATAAATTAAAGGTTCCACAAAAAGGGCGTGTACTGGTATTGTGCCCAGATCATGAAGCAGATTTATTGAATGAAGACCGTTCTTTTTACCAACAATACCATAATGCAAAAGATGGTGTACTGGCATCAAGTTACTACGGGTTTAAAATTTACGGATCTGTTGATACTGTAATGTACAATGCAGATAATGAAAAAGTAGCATTTGAGAGTGTTACAGGAACAAAAGTTTCATCTGTATGTTTCTATAACCAAACAGCATGTAAAGCTATCGGAACCGTAACGCGTTATGCAAGGGATTCAAAGGTTGATCCTGAAAATCGTGAAAGTGTGATTGGTTTCCGTGTATGGGCTATCGCAGTAGCGGTTAAAGATGAAGGTATCGGTGCTATAATCGGCTAGATTTTCCATAAAAGTTTTTATATACAAAAGCTCATGAGCCTAGAGCATGAGCTTTTTTTATCCTATCAAAATGTGTAAACACGAACTTAAAGCCTGGTGTTTTTTTATCGCAGCGGAACTGATTGTTCTGTTATGCGTTATCTAACCCAAAATATTGAAATAATGAAAAGAGATATTAAACAAATAGTAGAAGAAACTTTTGAAAAGTTTCCTACTGCACAGCAAGTATTTGCAACATCGGACGGAAATGTTTTTTTAGAAGAAAACCGTGCCATGTTACATGCAGGAAAAGACGGTAAATATTCTACCTACACAAAAGATATTGAAGATACGGTTGATACGTCGGATGTTAAATTACGCGGTTCAAAAGAATTGATTGCAGAAATTAAAGCGGTTGAACAATTAGAAGATCTTCAAAAATATATTACAGGTGAAACCCGTAAAACAGTTTTAGATGCTGTTGAAAAACGTACTACAGAATTAACTACAGTTAAGGATGATTCCACAGGAGCAGGATCTGATGTAAAAACAGATGCAGCCAAAACAACTACAACCGCAAACACACAGCAGTAATGGCAGAAATGAACGGTGTAAATATTAATCGTTTGCAAGGTGGTCTAGGACTTACCAATCAGTCAACCGATAATCATGTTGCGTATGTAATTGGTATTCCAAGTGCGGAAGCAGCAGTTGCAACAGCAATTAATAATGCCGGAAAGGGTGTTGTTGTTACATCAGTGTACGCAGTTGAACAATTAGGTATTAATGCTTCGTTTGATGCGAACAATAATGTAAAGGTTTACGAGCAAATAACGGAATTTTTCAGATTGGCACCGGAAGCAACTTTATACTTGTTTGATAAAGCAGTTAAAGCTGATTTAAAAGGTTTTCTTAATGCAAACACAGAAGTAAAAGGTTATGGCTTACATGTGGATTTTTCGGGTGAAACACCGCCTACATTGGCAACGGTAATTGCAGCACAACAAACAATAATTGATGAATTTGCTGTGGAAAACCGCCTTATTGATTTTGCACTTATAGGAACAGACAATTTAGCTGTATATACAGCAGATCTGTTTGCGTTAACTGCACCACAAGTTGCGGTAATTGTTGCCTGTAAAAACAATGACGGTTTAACAGCAATAGGAAGTTCGTTAGGTATGTTAGCAGTTCGTAATATTAATGAGAATTTAGGTTCTGTTGATATTCAAACAAAACCATTAACCAAGCGCGGTTCAATCAGTTATCCGTTAACCGATGTGAATTTAGGTGTATGGCTTACAGCTTATTTAAGCGATAAACGCGAAATGCGAGTAATTGACAAAGCGGTACTTACCGATCTGATTAACAAGGGTTACACAGCCGTTGCAAGTTATGAAGGCTTTGCAGGTATGTATTTTACCGATAGCTGTACCTGTATTGAACGTGCAAGTGATTACGGCAACATTGAAAATAACCGTGTTTGGAATAAAGCTGCACGAGTTATTCGCCAGGCTTTACTTCCTTATGTAAAAGGTGTTGTAAAGAAAGATCCAACAACAGGTTTTATTGCATCCACAACAGCAATGCAGTGGCAAACAGTTGGTGAGAAATCATTGAAGACAATGCAGAATAACGGTGAAATATCGGGTTATGATTTGCAGATCAACCGTGAACAGGTTGTTAATAGTACATCACCAGTACAGGTAAAAGCTTTGGTAGTTATGGACGGTATTGTACATGAGTTCGAAGTGTCGTTAGGTTTAACCAATTCAATAAACTAAGATGGAAACATTAATTGTAAATAAATTCGGTACCGTACAGGGTTGGAGTAATATCACATTTAACATGTTGGGTAGAGATGTTGAAGGAATAACTAAAATTACCTACGATGATACTTTAACCAAAGAAAACGTTTACGGTGCCGGAAACATGCCAATTGGCAGAAGTAGAAGTAATTATGAGGCTAAAGCTTCAATTACTTTGTTGAAAGAAGAAAATGATGCTTTATTAAATTCATTACCACCAGGAAAGCGTTTACAGGATGTTGCGCCTTTTGATATTCCTGTTAAGTACGAGATTGACGGTGTAATTAAGTTTCATATTATCAGAAATGTTGAATTTACAAACAATAGTGTCGATGTATCGCAGGGTGACGGTTCTATTGCAGTAGATCATGAGTTGATTGTTTCACATATTGATTGGAATGTAGTTTAAGATGAATAAACAAATAATTAAGCTTCATACTGATTCTGATATAGAACAGGAAGCAGCAAAGGTTGGTGGTAAAAGAAATCTTCGCGAAGTGATCGTAACTACCGATGATGGGTACCAATATGAATACCTGGTAAAAAAACCAAACCGCAGCGTAATGCAGGCGATATCGGAATACGAGCAAAAAAAGAATATTTCGGCTATTGAAAAATTAATGGTTGGTTTGGTTCTTATCGGTGACAAAGAAGCTTATGAGCATGACGGGGCAATCTACACCACATTGTTAACCGAAATCGGCAAACTTGTACACACTGCAAAAAGCGAAGTAAAAAAGCTGTAGCGGGTTTTTTCTTAGATCCCACGACAGAAAGAACCGATGGTTTTGAATATGATAAAGTGGATGCAATTATACGCGTCCACTTTAATATGGATCCAAAAACATTGACAGACGAAGAATACTACAAGTTATACCAACAGTGGATCTATGTTGAAAACATAAGAAAAAACGCGTACAAAGAAGCACTTATTGAAGTGCTGCAATTAATAAAATTATGAGTAATCAGGTAACAACATCATGGATATTGGATCTAGTCGACAAAATGACGAAGCCAATGAGAAATGCCTTTAAAAGTGCCACTTCTTTAAGTGATGCAATGGATGATGTTACAAGCTCAATTACACGAACCGAAAAGGAAGCAAAGGAAGCTTTAGGGAAAGCCCAGGAGCATTTTAAAGATACTAAAACAAGTGTAAAGAAACTTGAAGATGAATTGCAGAAGCTTGAACAGGCTTACGAAAAAGCAACACCCGGACAGGAAAAATTAAAAGCACAAGAAGCTTACGAAAAAGCTAAACAAAAAGTTGAACAATACAGAGTTTCTCTACACGGTGCTGAACAGGATGTAATATCACTTACAGGTGCAGTTGAAAAATTTACCCAAAAACAAGCTCGTTGGCAGGATACAATTACCGGAATTAACCAAGGTATTGAATTGATGCAAAAAGCAAATGATTCAATGAGCTTTGCAGCCGATATTAAAGATTACTCTACAGAAGTTCAAAGGTTAACGGGTTTACAGGGTGAAGCGTTGGATGAGTTTGTTGCAAAAGCTATGAAGTTGAAAAAACTTGAAGGTGCAGATCCAATGGGATTGCTTCGCTCTGCTAATGCAATGACGCAATTTAACGGAGGTGGTTTAATTGAAAACCTTGATTTAATTAAGGAAGGTTACGATAAGGCTGCCAATTCTAATGGTAATTATACAGATCAGTTATTCGAATATCAAGGCTTTGTAAAACAGTTGGGAATGACACAAAGGCAATACATCGCTTTTATTTCTCAATCCAATAAAATGGGGGTTTTCAATGACAAAGCTATTGATTCGATGAAAGAAGCTAACATGGCTTTACGCGAAATGCAAAAACCACAGGTAGATGCGTTGGCGGGAATTGGATTGACACCTAAAGATATTGAAGGTAAAACATCAATGGATGCCATAAAACTGATAAGCGAAAAAATGAAAACTGCTAGTACACAGGCTAGACAGTTGGTAATGGCTGATATTTTTAAAGGTGCGGGTGAAGATGCTACTGAAAAATTTGTTGAAGCTTTAAGTACAATGGATTTGGATCTAACCAAATTGCCTGCTGTTGAACGTTCAGCAAGTGGTTTTAGAAGTTGGATAAGTGATTTAAGTACAAGTGCCGGGCAAATGTTCGGGAATGTTGCTACTTATTCAAGGGAGTTGATGCCGATGTTTATGATTGTCAGCAGTGCGATACCAATTGTGCAAATGCTTTCTAAAGTAACCTGGATACAGACAATTGCCACAAAAGCACAGGCAGCAGCACAATGGTTGCTTAACGCAGCCATGACGGCAAACCCTGTCGGGTTAATCATTGCAGGTGTTGCGGCATTAATAGCGATAATCGCCTTGTGTTGGACGAAGTTTGAAGGTTTCCGTACAGTAATTTTTAAGGCTTGGGAAGCAATGAAATTATTCGGTAATGTTATTAAAGACTACGTTGTAAACCGATTTAAAGAATTGTTATCCGGTCTTACCGGAGTTGCAAAGGCAATCGGTCACTTATTTAAGGGTGAATGGCAAAAAGCCTGGGATACAGGTAAAAATGCCGTAACAGATCTAATGGGTGTTAAAAGTGGTGCTAAAGCAGCATCGGAATTTAAAAACGGTTGGAACGGTGCCATGCAAAAAGGCGATTTGGCAAGTAAAGAATACACAGCTAAACAAAAAGCCAAAGAAAAAGAAAAAGCACCAAGCAGTGTAAACGCCCATTTAAATTATAAACCCGATGTATTGGGCGCGGTTGCACCCGATGACAAAACAAAAAAGAAAGGCGGTAAAGCAGGAACTGGTGAGGGTTTAAATGTTGGGAGTGGTTCAAATGGTATAAGATCTATCGTACAGACTTTAAACATAACAAACAATTTCAGTGTATCGAAAGACACGAATGTTCGTGATTTAGCAGATAAGGTGGTTAGTTATTTAGCTGACGGTTTAAGAGACAGTGTAATTAATATTGGCGGATAATGGAAAGTAAATATGTAGTAACAGAAATATTCAGAAAAGTATTTGGTATAAATATTCCTTTTTACATCACAGAAGATTTAAGATCCAAAGCACCTAACAATATTTCTTTTTCGGGAATAGAAACCCTGCCTAATTATACAGATTCTAGAGATATGTCTTGGATGGGTACGCCTGTATTATTCAATGCAACTTTTCAAGGTGGAAAATATTTGGAGTATGATATGAAAGGTGAATTGGTAGAAAAAGCGCTTCAAACTTTTTCTTTACCGCCTGCAACAATGTTTCAGTTCCGTCGTGCTAAAAACATAACTAGAACAAATGTTTTAGGCAGCAACGGAACGGTGAAAGAAATTTTTGGTTTTGATGACTGGGTTATTGATGTACGAGGTTTGTGTTTGGACGAACCGAACCGAAGCGCACAAAGCCAACTAAAGGAACTTTTAAAATTTGAAAGTCTTGCTGATTCAATTGAAATCGTGGGTAGTCTTTTTACAGATCGAAATATAAACCGCGTTTGTTTACAAGATTGGAATGATAACATACCACAAGCGACACCTGGTGTAGTAGCTTTTCAGTTTCAGTTGATAAGTGATGAAGCAATTGAAATAATTTATAACCCATGACTTTAGCAATGTGTTGTAAAATCGTTTTTCATAAAAACGAACGAAGGGATCAGATTGTTATTAGACGGGTACACGAAATCGAATTTAAATCAAGCTTTAAAGAAATGGTTTCGAAAGGATCTATTTCATTGCCACGTAATGTTACCGATTTTAATAAACGTAAGGTTCGGGATGTTTTTCAACGCGGTGATGCACTGACAATTTACTTTGGTTATAACGGCAGATTATATGAAGAATTTACCGGGTATATAAGCCGTGTCGGTGCTGATATTCCGATAAAGATTGAATTTGAAGATGAAATGTTTAAGATAAAGCAAATGCCTGTAAACTATTCATCTAAAAGCACAACCCTTGAAAGCCTGCTTAAAACTATTGTTCCGGGTTATAACATAAATGCGCTTGACGGTGTTACTCTTGGTTCTGTTAGATTGGCAAAAACGCAGGTAGGTGCAGTATTGGATAAGCTTCAAAGTGATTGGGGTTTGTACACCTGGATGGATGGTAAAATGCTTGTATGTGGAAAATACTACACAACCAAAACCGAAAGCGCAACAGTCCCATTTCATTTAGAACGCACTTGTGTTAGTACATCGCTGAATTACCGCAGAAAAGATGAAGTACGCGTAAAAATAAAGGCAGTTTCTACATTGCACAACGGCAAAAAAATATCTGTTGACAATATAGGCGATGCAGACGGTAACGAAAGGCAGCTAGTGTTTTACAATATAACAGTCCTTGCAGAATTAAAAGAACTGGCTCAAAAGGAATACGAACGCTTTAAACAAGATCGTTTTGACGGATCCTTTACAGCTTTTGGAATACCAACAGTTAAACACGGGTTAAAAGTTAATCTTAAAAGCTCGCTTTATGATGATCGTAACGGTGTGTATTACATTGAAGCAGTAAGTAAAACATTTAATATTAACGGTATTAGGCAAGAAATAACTTTAGGCGATAAGATCAATGACGGCAATAGCAGACTTTAGTAAAATACTTAATCAGAAAAACAAAGAAACTATTGCGGTTGCCAATGTATGGGCAAAAGTAATAAGTGTTGACTGGGAAAATAAAACCTGTGATTGCATAGGCTTACTTGATGATCTTGAAATCTATGATGTAGTATTAGGAATTGGCGAAATCGTCAAGAAACCCAAAAAAGACAGTCTTGTTTTATTGGGTGTAATTAACGGTAATGATGCGAATGCTTTTTTAATACATGCAGAAGATACCGAAGAAATAAGTTTTACAACAGGAAAATCAAATCTAACCATTAAGGTTGACGGATTTGTTGTAAAGCAGAACAATGAAAGTTTAAAGCAGGTTCTTAACGATTTGATTGACGAATTAAACAAAATCATAGTTATCCAGGGAAATACAATAAATGTGGCTGCAATGAACCTGATTAAAGAGCGTTTAAATACCATTTTAATAGAATAAAATATGGCATCAATTACCAAAGAAGCACTATCGGTATTACTACAAAAAGCTTTTGATTCTCAAAGTGATGTTGTTGTAGATCCAAAACAGGCAAGGAAAAAATTAGCCGATGATATAGCTAGTGCCATTGAAAAATATGTGGTTATGCGTGAAACGGTTGTAACGGGTACTTCTGCTACAGGCGGAGCGGTAACGGGTAAAGGAATTATACAAGGCGATTGATATGGCAGGAAAAGGAATGTTATTAGATGAAAACAATGATTTGATCGTAAAAAACAAATCGTTGCAAATTGGTGAAACGCTTATGCAGGAAGTTTCAATAATCCTACAGATGAACCAGGGCGAATTAAAGTCAGATCCTTTGTTGGGTGCAAATATCGTAAACCTTGTAAAAACTAATCAAAGCCGTTTCGAACTTGAAAAACGTGTTAAAACACATTTAGCAATTGATAATAAAGATTACAACGAAATAAAAGACTTAATAACAACACACGTAAAAAAATGATACAGTTTTTATCAGAACATCTAATAAGCTTACTAGGTTTTTTGTTTGGTAGCGGTGGTATTCTCCTTTGGTTTTTAGAAAAGCAAAAATACAATGAAACAATAGCCGGGATGAAGGCTGAAAATGAAAATAAGGAAATTGACAACGACGGTAAGATAATTTCATTATATCAAAAATCCCTTGATGATTTGCATTCCCGGTATGAAATTAAGTTTAAAGATTTGGTTGATACATACGACCGAAAAATAAAGCTTCTTAATGAAGAAAATGAGCTTCAAGGAAGAATTATTACTTCGTTAAAACGTGAAAACCAAGATTTGAAAAATAGAATTAAAGAATTGGAACGATGAAAAAAGTAAGCGTACTGTATAATCAAAATCTTCTTGATGTTGCTGTTCAATGTCAAGGTGATATTAGAAGTGTTTTTGAAATAGCATTGGATAATGACAGATCTATTACAGATGCACTGGCGATTGATGAAAAGCTGAACATAAAAACATCACAGTACGAAAATCTTGATATTGAAGAATATTTTAGACGAAGAAATCAGCAGATCGCAACTGCATCGGCTGATGATGAAAATATAAACGACACATCAGATTACGTTTTCCCACAGGTTTTACCATTTATATTATAGTTATGGCACGTGAGTTAAAAGAAATAAAACTACAGATTACAGATCAGTGGATATCAAACGAAACCATTATTGAAAAATACGAACTGGATCCGGTAAAAACATTCGAAGAACAGTTTAGTAAAGTTTCAATTGAAAACATACTATTTAACGTGATCGCTTTTGTTATATGGTTCTTTGAAAAGTTGTTGGATCAAAACCAAAGCGAAATAAACGAACAAATTGCAAACAGCCGTATTCATACCCGTAACTGGTACCGTGAAAAAGCCCTTGCTTTTAGGTTTGGTTATAGTTTGACTGAAACCGATGTTTATGATGATACAGGCTTAACCGATGAGCAGATTGCCAATTCAAAAATTATCGCCAATGCTGCACCTGTAAAAATGCAAGGCTATTTACGTATGAAGGTTGTAAAAATGGTTGGTTCAGAACTTGCACCGCTTTCGATTGCAGAACTGAATGCTTTTACAAGTTATATGAACAATGTAACTGATGCCGGAACTTATGTTATTTCTACATCTGACGAAGCGGACGATTTAAAACTAACATTGGATATTTATTACAATCCCGAAATATTGGCGGGTGATGGTTCAAGATTAGACGGAACCGGAAGTACACCTGTTTTGGATGCAATTAAAGATTATTTAAAATCACTACGTTTTAACGGTGCATTTGTAGAAACCAATCTTCAAGATGAATTACAGACAGTTCCTGGTGTAAAAATGGTAAAAATTCTTGGTGCGTGGAGTAAGTACGGGACGCATAGTTATGATTCAACATCTAATAAAAATGTCGGTAAGATAAACGAGGTTAGAATTACCGATGCAGGTTATATGAAGTTAGACGAACAAACCAGTACTATAAACTTTTTCCCTTATGCCGATTAAAAAAATATACAACGTCAATTGGTTTAAGCTTGTGCGCGATCTGATTTTACCAACGGTTAAAAAGTCGGTATTGTTGGCTTTTATTGATTGCTCTTTAGCTCCGATACGAACTAAGCACGATGAATTTTTAAGGTTCAAGACTGACTCGGAATACAGAATAAACCACAACGGACAGGTGTGTTATCTGCAAAAGATGTTGAATGATAAATTTGATAATACACTGCGCAGAATAAGGGTAAATAATTTAAAACCCCGCTTGCCTTTATGGATTTATACAATTGACGATGATAAGCCAATTTATATACATACTTCAACTGATTATCCAGTGTACATCTATAACGATATAGATTACTATTTAGAGTACGATTTTGAAGTGTTTATACCGTATTCATTAAACAGTTTTAAAAATCAAATGAATGCGCAAATTAATTATTACAAATTATTTTCCAAACAATATAAAATTGTTGAAATATGAAAAAGGTTATTCCATCGGGAACTGGTTTCCCATTCACGCAAAAAACAATGAACTATCTGCAAGATAATAACTTTTTAGCTATTAAAGGTTTGGCAGGTATGCACGAAAATTATACTGTTTTATGGGGCATGGAACCTAACGCACTTAATACACAAGTAAGCGAAGGTGCATTTACTATAACGGTGAAATTATTCCTTTTACAGCTTCACCAATGGGTGCAATGATTGCTATTGATGAAGTAATTGAAAACGGAAATTTCAACACAAATCCAAACAATAACACTTCTTTGGAAAGTTTACCTGCTTACAGTGCAAAATCGGCAAAAATCGGCAATGCAGGCAGTATCGGAACATTTAATTACAGCCAATTAAAAAGGCTGCCAAAAATAAAAATTTACCAATTACCGGACTTTGATTTTACACAAAGTGGCGGTTATGTAAAAGATATTAGCGCATCTGTTGATATCAACATTGTAAAACGTGCGTTTGATTGGGATTTGGTTTGGATTGATGATTTTACAGTCAGCCAAACAAAAGTGATTCGCAATATGAAACAACACAACGGTAGTACCTTGGGTGATATTGGGCTTATCATTGATGCAAAGTTATTGTACACACCTACAGCTGTTCAAATTCAATTAAACATTTCAAGCGCGCCTATTATTGCGCCAAAACTGATTCTGCACTATTTATAATTGAAGTTATGAGAATTGAAGATATAGAAGTAAAAAGGGATAATGCTCAAAAACTTATTGCTGTTGAAACGCAAAACATTCCATCAAACGAAATTGTTACCGCAGAAGAATTTAATTGTTTGATTGCTGAAATCATTGAGTTAAAAAGTCAAATTGGACGTGAACAAAGAACCGAGCAGTTTTTAATAGATGTGAGCCATTTGCAAAACAATAAGGTGGTTTTACCAACACAAGCCGAACCAATTAAAAGCAGTTTGTTAGTAGCGGTTCGCGGTACCATCATATCACCAAGCGATATAGATGTAAACGGAAATCAAGTAATTATTAGTAAAGTAAGTGTTGAATACGGTGTGGAACTAGGCGATACAGTTGTTGTACACTATCAATCAAAATCATAATAAAAAATGGCTAAAGCACTTAGACAGGCACAGGTAGAAGGTCAGCTGGTAAACTCTGTTACCGGAACGGGCGTTGATAACACCGATCCGAAAAATCCGGTAATCAATTTATCTGCCTTACAAAATAAGGTAGTCACTAATATCGGTTTTTCGGGCACAGGTTCAAAAACACTTACAATAACGTTTCAAGACGGCTCAACGCTACAAAGTTCTTTTATTGATCTTGATACTACCTACAGCACTTTAACGGCTGCACTTTTAAATGCAGGTACAAGTAATGTACCTGGTGTAATTGCGCCCGATGTATTGGTAAACTATTTAAACGCACGTTTGGCATCGGTTTTAAGTTGGAAAGGAACCGTTCAAAATTTTGGATCATTACCAGGTTCCGGTCAAAAGACAGGCGATGTTTATAATATAATTGATGCGTTTAGTTACCAGGGTAAAAATTACCCGGCAGGCTCTAACGTTGCGTGGAGCGGTTCGGATTGGGACGTGTTACATGGTTTCATTGATACATCGGTTTTTTTGACACAGGAAACCGATCCGAAAGGAGTTCAAAAAATTGTTGTAACCGGAACCACCAACAAAACAATCGAAATAACATTACGTGACGGTACCATAGTAACGGGCAATTTTACAGATAATGATACAACCTACACGAAAGGAACAATGCAGCAATTGCAAGCGGGTACGGATAACACCGGGCAGGTTTGGAGTGCTGAAGTCTTAACGGCATTCATTCTGTCATTGGGTGTTACGGTGTACCAAGAAGTATTTACAATTGTTCCGGGCAATATTTCGGGTGGTGTAGTAAACCTTGCTTTATCGCAAAGTAATGCGTTAGCGCAAAAATTATTAGTGTTTCTAAACGGTTTAAAACAACCATTGGCAGCACAACAGATAAACGGTAACAACCTGCGATTAACACAGGCATCATTACCAACCGATATTATAGCAACAGATGAAGTAGAAGTTTTTTATTTAAAGTAACATGGCAAAAAAGGTAAGAAAAGAGCAAATTGACGGCGGAAATACATTTCTACAGACTTTGTCTGTTGGTACAGCTATGGGTCAGCTTGATCTGACTTTTGGCGGAACTGTTTATGTAAACTCGATTGCTATTTCTAACAAACAAGATGCAAACAGCCATCCAAAAAATTCGGGTGGTTTACAAGCGTTTGCATATAATGCGCCATCGGCAGTTAATTACCCCGATGTTCCGGGTGCGGGTGGTGGTGGCGGTATTTCGTATTACCGAAGCAATACCGTAGGTGGTATGTTAAGTTCTTTTGATATTGTAAAAGCTGAACACAGCGAAGAAAAACTACGATTCCGTGTAGGTATCAGTCCAACTGCTAAAGGCGATTGGAAAACGTTTGCATCCGAAGAATATGTAAATGATTTAGTTAATTCTAAGACTACAGATATTAAAATCGGCGGTAGAAATTATATACTTGGCAGTGATAAATATTTAACTGATCCGGCTCAAGGTGCATTATACTTTAATTCAACAGAATTGCCAAATTGGAGGGGTAAAACTGTAACCGTATCTGCTGATATAGAGTTGGTAAATGCAACTGGCTCACGTATTGGTTTTGAAGTTGCTGTAGTGTTCCAAAATGGAAACATGATGTATGTAGGCGTTTGGTACAACATCAGTCAAGGCGCAAATGTCAAAGGACGTATTAGCACAACGCATGATATTCCAGATTTACCTATATCTCATTTAGCGTACAATGGAATATACATACAATGCAATGGAACTACCAC